>Ga0073934_10000182_pt1 | contig 188408 bp, 163 predicted proteins | sample LarsenN4metaG_FD_76834 | JGI IMG/M metagenome (GOLD analysis project Ga0073934, IMG submission 76834) | Hot spring sediment bacterial and archeal communities from British Columbia, Canada, to study Microbial Dark Matter (Phase II) - Larsen... ... | reverse complement strand
TGTCCGCAGACACCTTCGTCAGCGCCGCCGTCAGCGTCGTCTTGCCGTGGTCAACGTGACCGATCGTGCCTACGTTGCAGTGCGGCTTCGACCGCTCGAACTTTTCCTTGGCCATGACTACCTCCGACGAGCCTGAACAGTGTCCTCCGGAACCGCTCCGGGCGGCGCTCCCGAAATGTCGCGATGCTCTAGTCGCTCGAACAAAGTTGTTCAAGCGGAAACGGACAACGACGCCGCGCGCCGGCCGGGCCGGGCTCCATCACCTCTTGACCGCCGGAGCCGGGGGTGCCGGGGACGGCCTCGGGACGGGCAAACCGGCCGCCTTGGCAGCCCGCGCACGCTCATAGAGGCCTTCGACGTCCTTCAGATTATCCTTGATGAGCTGCACGCGCGTATCGCTTGCCGGATGCGTCGAGAGCCATTGTGGCGGCGCACCCTTGACCAGACGCCCCATCTTTTCCCATAGCGTGATGCCTGCCATTGGATTGTAGCCGGCGCGCGCGGCGAGCTCCATGCCGACGAGATCGGCCTCCTTTTCGTCATCGCGAGAGAACTTGAGCGTCAGGAGGCCGGCGCCCTGAGCGCCGATGATCTCGCCGGCCTGACCGAAGATGAGCGCGCCGATCACGCGGCCGCCGACTTGCGCCAGCGTCGACTTCACGGCCCGCGCGCGGGAGTGCTCGCGCAGGGCGTGAGCGATCTCGTGCCCCATGACCATCGCCACCTCGTCGTCGGTCAAGTTGAGCTTCTCGAGAATGCCGGTGAAGAACGCGATCTTGCCGCCGGGCATGCAGAAGGCATTGACGTTGCCCGATCTGACAAGAACGACCTCCCACTTCCAGGCCTTGGCACGCGGATTCCATTTCTCGGCGAAGGGGAGCAGCTCGGACGCGATCCGGCGCAGTCGCGCAACCTCGGGGTGGTTCGGCGGCAGAAGTGCGCCGCGGGCGTTTGCCTGCCGTTTGACGGTGAGAAACTGCTGCGCCGCGGAGTTTTCCAGCACGCTCGCCGGGTAGAGATTGCGTATGAAGGAGCCTCGCCCGACCTTGACACCTTCCTCCGGCTCGCGCGCGGCGCCGGGTGCAAGTCCGGCCAGGACGAGGGTCATAGCCAGCGCCAACAATCGCATCCACCGCGTCATTCGCTCCTCCACATTGCCGAACGCTTGCGGCGACGGACGACATTGCGCGCCCAAAGGGGCGGCGGGCACCGGCTGCCCCGGCGATACCGACGACGTCCGCGCCGCTTCCGGCCGCGCATCTTCTCGCAGTCATGGTCTCACAGACATGGGCGAGTTGCGAGACCCGGCCGTTGCTCCATATTGGAGACAAACGCTTCCCGGCAACGGCGGGACTCGACGGCGCATCGGGCGGCCCCGCCGACAGCCGACATTCGGGGGATCTCACATGACGTGGTCGATCATCGCACGCGATACCAGCACAGGCCGGGTCGGGATCGCCGTCGCGACCTGCGCCTTCGCGGTCGGGGCGCGGGTGCCTCACATCAGGACGGGGGTGGGCGCCGTCGCAACGCAAGCCTTGACCAATCCCTATTTCGGACCACGCGGACTGGCGCTTCTGGCGGCTGGCGGAAGCGCCAGCGACACCGTGCGCATGCTCCTTGCCGCTGACGAGGGACGAGACCACCGCCAGGTGCATGTCCTCGATCGCGAAGGTCGCTTTGCGGCCGCCACCGGCGCCGACTGCGTGCCGTGGTGCGGACATCTCGTCGGCGGCACGTTCTCGGTCGCCGGCAACATGCTGGCGAGCGCCGAGGTGATCGAGGCGACGGCGCGGACCTACGAGACCCGCAGCGACCTGTCCTTCGCGCGCCGCCTGCTCGCGGCAATGCGCGCCGGAGAAGAGGCCGGCGGCGACAAGCGCGGCCGGCAGTCCGCCGCCTTGCTGGTGCATGACGACGACGACTTCCCCATGCTCGATCTCAGGGTCGACGACCACGCCGATCCCCTCGCCGAGCTCGCGCGTCTTGAAGCGGTAGCGCGAGAGCGGTTCATTCACACCCGCCGATTCGGCCCGACCCGCCGGGATCCAGTTGGACTTCTCGACAGAGAGGAACTCGAGGCGGCGGTGCGCCGCTCAATCGCCGAAGGCTATGAGTGAGGCCTCGGACCAGCCGCCGTCACCCGTCGCCGGAACGCGCGGCCGGACTGGCGCCGCGGCGATCCGTCTGGCGCTGAGGCGGCCCGGCGGCCTATTCTCCCCAGCGGACACCCGCCGTCACAATTGACTGAAGAGAGAGATACCATGCAGTTCACCATGCACGGCCGCAACGCGCTGATCACCGGAGGAAGCCTTGGAATCGGCCTCGCCATCGCCCAGACCTTCGCAAGAGCGGGCGCCAATGTCGCCATAACGGCCCGGCGCGCCGACGTGCTCGCCAACGCCAAAGCCGCCATTGAAGGCGTCGCCAAGACGAAGGTCGTCACCATTCCCGGCGACGTCTCGAAGAGCGAGGACTGCACGCGGATTTTCAAGGCGGCCGAGGCGGGCCTCGGGCACATCGACGTGCTGGTGAACAACGCCGGCACATCGCAGCGCGGGCCGTTCGAGAGCATCAGCGACGAACTCTGGCAGGCGGATCTCGACCTCAAGCTCTTTGGCGCTATTCGTCTGGCGCGGGCGGCGCTGCCAGGCATGAAGGCGCGCCGCTTCGGCCGCATCATCAATGTCCTCAACACGGGCGCCAAGGCTCCGACGCCGGAGGGCGCGCCGACCGCCGTAACGCGCGCGGCCGGGATGGCCCTCACCAAAGTCCTGGCCGGCGAAGGCGCGCGTCACAATGTCCTCGTCAACGCTCTCTTGGTCGGGCGCATCGAGAGCGACCAGTGGGTCCGCCGGCACGCCGCCGAACAGGCCAAAGGCTCGAATCAGAGTCTTGAGGACTATTATGCCCAGATGGGCAAATCGCTGCCCATGGGCCGCCTCGGCACGGCGCAGGAGTTTGCCAATGCTGCGCTTTTTCTGGCGTCGGACGCCGGGTCCTACATTACGGGCACGGCGATCAATGTCGACGGCGGGCTCTGCCCCGTCGTTTAGCGATTGGCTGCGCCGGGCTGCTCTACAACCAATGACGGGCGAACATCGCCGTCCCACAGGCGTCGTTTCTGTGGCATAACTCGACGCGCGCATTGGCGGTCCGCGACGTCGCGGCTCGTCCGATTGCGCTGGTCCGGGTCCGAGGTCGCGTCCACGAATGAACAGAGTTCTGCTCATCATTGGCGGGCTGCTGGTCGGTCTCCTTTCGGCGCTGTTTCTGGTTCCCGTGTTCGTGGACTGGACGCGCTATCGCGGCGTCTTCGAGGAGGAGGCCACGCGGCTCCTCGGCCGCGCCGTGCGCGTCGACGGCCACGTCAACTTGCGCCTGCTGCCGGTGCCGTATGTGCGTTTCGAGAGAATCCGCATTGCCGATACGCGCGCGGCCGTTGGCGAGCCGCTCTTTCGCGCCGATGACTTCACCATCTGGCTCTCGGCAAGCGCGTTGCTGGCGGGAGAGCTCAAAGCGAGCGAGATCGAGCTGACCCGCCCTGTCCTCACCCTCGTCCTTGACGGGGCAGGCGGCGGCAACTGGGGCGCGCTCGGTGAAAGGCGGCTGCTGCCATCGCCCGCATTCGCGCCGACCGGCGTCTCCCTGGATCAGGTTCGAATCACGAACGGCGCCGTGCTCGTGTTCAGTCCCGACGGCGAAGAGCGCACGCGCTTCGAACACATCAACGGCGAAGTGTCCGCGGCGGCACTCGACGGACCCTACCGGGTGAACGTCGCCTATGCCCATGCCGGCGCGGCGCGCGAGCTGCGGCTTGCGACTGCCAAGGCCGATGCCGAAGGGGCGGTGCGCTTCAAGGCATCGGTGCGCTCGCCCCAGTCGGCGGCGGTCTTTACCGTCGATGGGACCGCAAGCGACCTTTTCAACAGGCCGCGCGTGCGGGGCGAGCTCACCGCGCGGCTGCCGTTCACCGCGCTCACGGCCGGCACCGGCGCCGACAAGGCCGGCGGCACGGCATCGGTCTATGACCTGAAGGCGGAGCTCACAGCCGACACCGGCGGCGCGGGCATCAAGGACATCGCGCTGTCGTTCGAACAGGACGGCCGGCCGCAGCTAGCCGTCGGCAACGGCTTCCTGGCATGGCACGAACAGGGCCTCTCGACGCTCGAACTCACGTCAAAATGGCTGGATCTCGATCGGATCGCTGGCAGGACCGAGGCAACATCGGTCGTCGACCTGATCAACCGGTTGCTTCGAGGGCTTGAGAGCGTCGTTCCGACGCGCGGCAAGTCGCGAATGCGTTTCGTTCTCGAACAAGCGACGCTCGGCGGCGACATCGCCAGCGGTCTCGACGTGGCAATTGACCGCTCCGGAGGTCCCACAACGATCCGAGCGGCAGCCAGTCTCCCCGGTGGCACCCGCTTCGACTCCTCCGGCGTCCTGACCGCCGCCAGCCCGCTTGCCTGGTATGACGGCGAAGTCAACCTGCGCGGCGCGAGCCTCGCGAAGTTCGCCAGTTGGCTGCTGCGCAACTCCGGAAGCGCCGCGATACGTGAGGACGGTCCGTTCTCGCTTCAAGGCAAGCTCGCCTTCGGGCGGGAACGCGTCGCGGCTCGGGACCTGATCTTACGGGTCGGCGGCAACAGTCTGTCGGGCGAGGCGACGTTCGGCTGGTCGGGCGGAACGCGCCTCATCGCGCTCTCGCTGGACGGCAGCGATCTGGATGCCAGTCCATTCCTTGAGTTAAGCAACGGCAGGTTGGGTGCCCTCGGGGCCCTCGCTGCGACGCTTGCAGGTGGCGATTCGAAGGCGGCCGAAGCAACGACAGTGCGGGCCAGAGTGCGGCTCGGCCGCCTCACGGCGGGCCGCGCCACGCTGCGAGACGTGGTCACGGATGTCGCGCTCGAGGGCGGGCAGCTCAGCGTTGCGATGCTGCGGCTCGGGACACCGGAGACGTACCAGCTCGAGCTCACGGGAAACGTGACAGGATTTCTGCGGCGGGAAGCACGCGGCGACCTCGCGTATCTTGCAGCCGCGCGAACCCGCGCCGACCTCGAAGATCTTGCGGCCGTTCTGGGTCTCGAGGACGCCGTTCGCGAAATCGGCGCACGAGCCGATGTCCTGCTCCCGGCACGGCTCGCGGGACACGTTCGCTTAGTCGACGGAGCCGCCGGAAAGATCGAGGTGACGCTCGACGGCGCCCTCAACGACACCCGGTCAACCGGCGTCGTGCGCGTATCCCCGCGTGGCAATACCTGGTTCGGTCATGAAGTCGACGCTGCGCTTTCGATCTCGGGCGACGACCTGTCCTCGGTGCTGCGCATCGCCCTGCCGAGCCTCGTCGCGCCCGCATCAGAGCCGCTCCCTCGGACGCCTGCGCATCTGAGCCTGCGGAGCCTGGGCGTTCCCCGCGCGGGACTGGCAACGATGATTGCATTCGACAGCGCCACGACAGCGCTCGAGTGGCGAGGCCGGGTGAAGCTCAGCGAGGGCGCACCGGCAACCGCCGACGGCACCGGGCGGATCATGGTTGCCGACTTGGCGCGGCTCGCCGCCGAGTTCGGCGTCCGCGACCTGGGCGCTGCACAAGCGATCACGCTGTCAGGGACGGGCCACGTCCTGGGCTCGGTCGAGTACGCGAAACTGGAAGCGCTGCAACTCAGTCTGGGTGGCGGTCGCATCCATGGCCGGATTGAGATCGACTCCCGGCAGCCGCGACGTCGACTCGCCGGGAGCATCCGGACGGACCGCTTCAACTTGCCACAGATTCTCGCTGGCTTCACCCACACGCGGAGCGCCGCCGCCGAGGCCACACCCGGCGGCACCGCATCGCGCTGGAATGAGGAGCCGATCGAACTCGGCCGCGTCACAGGCTTCGATGCCCGGATCAATCTTGAGGCAACCGAGGCGGTCATCGCTCCCAAGATCGCGATCCGCGATGTCAAAGGCGAGCTCGTGACCGAGACCGGACGGGTCTCGCTGACGGTCGGAGACGCGCGCGCGCTCGGGGGGAAGCTCACCGGATCGCTCAGACTGGACCGGGCTCAGGCCGGGGCGCGGATGGCCATCGAGGCGCGACTGACGGGCGCGGAGCTGGCAGCCCTTTCCACTAATCCCAACGACGCCGCCGCGACCGGCGGATTGTCGCTCACACTCGCCCTCGAGTCGGCCGGCCTCAGCCAGCGGGGTCTCGTCGCCGGACTGCGAGGCAGCGGCGAGTTGAAGCTTGGAAAGGCGCGCCTCAACCGCTTCTCGCCGAGAGCTCTCCAGGCTGCGGCCGACGAATTCGTTGCCACGCCCGCTGATGGACCACGACCTGACTTGGCGCCGCTGATCGCAAAAGCACTGGCCGCGGGCCCCGTGCAGCTTGGAGACCGGACGCTTTCGATCGAAGTTGCGGACGGAGTGGCGCGGCTCGGACCGATTGTCAGTGAAGACGCCGGCGGACGGATCATCGGCAGCGCGACCATCGATGCAGAGGCCATGACAATCGAAAGCGACTGGCGGATCGAGGCGGCGGCGCAACAGCCTGAAGCCCGCCTTCCCGCCATCGTCGCCAGCTATTCCGGGCCGCTTGAACGGCTTGGCGCCATCGAACCGCGCATGATCGTCGATGCCCTCGAGCGCGAACTCACGGTGCGCCGGATGGAGCGAGACCTCGCTGAGCTCGAGCGTCTGCGCCGTCTCGATGAGGAGCGTGCGCGCGCCGAGGCGGAAAGGTTGCGACAGCTGGAGATGGAGCAGCAACAGCCGCTGGCGCCGATGCCGCCGCCGCAAGGCCAGCAAGGGACCGTGCCCAAGGGCGCGCCGCCGACGCTCGCGGTCCCGATGCCGATGCCAGCTGCAGGACAGCCGCCGGTCGCACCCGGCCCAGACGGACGTCCGGCTGCACCAGCGATCGCAACGCCGCCCGGGGCGATGCCGCCGGCTGGTCCTTCGGCTGCGCCGCTGCCGCCGTCAGCGCGCCGGCCGCCGCCGCTGCAGCACAGAGACATATTCCGTGAACTCGGCCGAACGGGCGGTTGATGTCGTTCGCTGACCGCGGGTCAGCCCGAAGCGGCGGCAGCCGCTTGCGCACGGGCTCGGCGGGACGTTGGATCCTTACCCGCCGTCCGAAGCATGGCCGTCAGGCCCGCAAGGCTGCCGCCCGCCGCGAATGTGCGGATGATCTCGAACAGCTTCGATGTGTCTCCAGCCAGAACCGGCGCGGCCAGCGCCTCGAACTTCGGCCACATGTCCGCCCATCGCATGGGATTGCCCGGGTGCCCCTTGGCCGGCTCTACTCGAAGCGTCTCCTTGCGGCCGTCGCCGAACTCGACATCGAGCGCCGCTGCCGCAAAGCCCATTGTGGCGTCGGCCGCAACGTCGACGCGGCGCGCCGCCTCGAGCGCCGCCGGCAGCGGCCTCCAAGGCTCGGCGAAATCGGCCGCCGAGACCGGCTGTCCGGCCAAACCGAGGCCGATGCAGTAGCGCAGATCGAATTTTGCGGCGAGCGGGGTTGCCGGGCGACCGCTGGCGCCACCCGTGATCTGCATGGCGAGCGGAGACACACGCGCCCGCACCCGGCGAATGTCGGCGCCGCCGGCGAAGAGGGCGCGGGCCGCGTCGACGGCCGGGTGCACGAGATGGCAGGCCGCATACGGCTTGAAGCTATTGTTGAGGATCTGCCAGCCGGTGAAGTCGAGCGGGGAGAACGAGCGCGCGCCGTCCTGGATCAGCGCCTTGTCGAGGCCGCCGGGCGACAGCGTCGCGGGCGCGGCGACGAAGCCCGAGCGCGCAAGCTCAGCTGCGAGCACGCCGTCCATCGCCGCCTTGCCGGCGTGAAACGGCTTCGCCATGGTCCCAAACGATGCCGTAAGCCCGCTCGCCTGCGTTGCAGCGGTCGCCAGCGCGTGGGCGGCGCACGAGGCATCGAGGCGGAGCAACGCCGCAGCTGCGGCGGCAGAGCCGATGCGCCCGAACACGCCTGTCGAATGGAGACCGCGGGCGGTCAGCTCTTGCCCGAGCCCCTGACCCAGGCGCGCTACGACCTCGAACCCTGCAACGAACGACCGGAGCATGTCCCATTCGTCCGCGCCATGGTGCTCACCGATCGCCAGCACGGTGCTCCAGACCGGCGCGCTGGTATGCGTGATGGCCGGAATGTAGGTGTCGTCAAAATCGAGGCAATGCGCGAGCGTGCCGTTGGCAAGCGCCGCCACCGCAGGCGCTGCCGTGCCGGCGAAGATGACGGTCGCGTTGCCGGCACTGCCCCAGCGTCCGGTCGTCTCCCGCACGATCCGTCCGGCGTCCTCGTCCTCAGCGCCGAGCGCCACGGCCACCCAATCGGCAAGGCAAAGGCGCGCCGCGTCGATCACGTCATCGGGATGGCTGCGCCGGTGCGTTTCGGCGACATAGCGGCCCGCGAGGAGTGCCCGCTCGCTCTCTGTCGACATCTTGACCTCCCGGAGTTGATCCGCTCAGACGCGCGCCGGCTGCGTTCGCGCGTGACGCATCGCGAACATGAGCAGTGTTGCCAGGATCACCAAGTTCAGGATGTTGGCGGCAAGCCCGGTGGCGAAGGCCGGCTGGTAGGAGCCGAAGCTGTCGTAGATGGCGCCGGCGCTCCAGCCGCCGAAGGCCATGCCGCCGGTGCCGGTGAGCAGCAGCGCGGGCATTCTCCAGCTGGCCTCGCTCGCCGGAAAGAGCTGACGCGCCGTGATGATGTAGGCTGGTATCAGACCTGAGAACCCGAGACCGAAGGCGGCCGCCACGAGGAACAGGCCGGCCTCGTCCTGGGTGAAGAGGAAGCCTGAGACGGTAATGGCCTGCGTCGCCGAGCACGTGACGAGCGTCGCCAGGCCGCCGATGCGATCCGACAGCCAGCCCCAGAACTGGCGGCTCAGGAAAGCGAAAATCAGCAATGTCGAAAGCATCATCGCGCCGCGCGAAGCGGCGATGCCGAGATCGCCGCAGAAGGCGATGAGATGCGCCTGCGGCATGGCCATCGGAACGCAGCAGAGAAACGATGCGATCGAGAGGGCCGTAAACACGCTGCCCGAGGACAGACCAGCGACGCGGCCTGCGGCGCCGCCCCGGGTGGATGCCGCCTGCGCATCGGGCGTCATCGGCGGGGACTTCAAGAACGCGGCGGCAAGCGGGATCACGGTAGCCGCCACGAGAAGGCCGAAGTAGAGCATGGTCTGGCGCCACCCGATGCTCGCGATCACGCGCTCGAAGGCGGGCGGCCAGATGGCACCGGCGACGTACTGTCCGCTGGCGATGAGCGCGACGGCAGTGCCGCGGCGGCGCTCGAACCATCGCGTCACGTAAACGTAAAGAGGTGCGTTGATCCCGGCATTTCCGAGAAGGCCGATCAGCAGGCCGTGACCGACATAGAGGTGCCAGGCTTGACCGGACGAGGAGAGAGCCAGTCCGCCTGCGACCATGGCGGCGCCGAACATGACGGTCCAGCGAATGCCAATGCGATCGGCAATGAGCCCCATCGCAATCCCTCCGAAGCCGGTGCCGAGCCAGGCCAGCGCGTTCGCGGCCGACGGGATCGACCGCTGACCGCCCAGTTCCTCGGCAATCTGCTTCAGGGCGACGTTGACGATGTGCGGGGAGCCGAACGCGATGGCGAGAATGACAAGCGCCGCGAACGTGATCCGCCAGGCTTCAGGGCTGTCGAGCTGCGATTGCATTCCCGCCTCAAGGTCTGTCTGAGCTCTGTCGGAGCGAGGTTCACGACTCGCCGGCTCGTCAATAGGAGCGCGGAAGCCCTAGCGCACGCTCGGCGATGAAGCAGAGAATAAGCTGCGGGCTGACAGGAGCGATGCGCGTCAGCATGACCTCGCGGAGGTAGCGCTCGACGTGGTATTCCTTCGCGTAGCCGAAGCCGCCGTGCGTCATCACCGCCTGCTGGCACGCCTTGAAGCCCGCCTCGGCGGCCAGATACTTCGCCGCATTGGCCTCGATGCCGCAGGTGAGCCCCTGGTCGTAGCGCCAGGCTGCATTCATCACCATGAGCTGGGCGGCCTCGAGCTCCATGTAGCACTCTGCAAGCGGATGCTGGATGCCTTGGTTCTGGCCGATGGGCCGACCGAAGACGTGGCGCTCGCGGGCGTAGGCGGCGGCGCGTTCGAGCGCGCATTTGCCAAGTCCGACGGCCTCGGATGCGATCAGGATGCGTTCAGGGTTGAGGCCGTGCAGGATGTAATCGAAGCCCTTGCCTTCCTCGCCGATCCTGTCCTCAAAGGGAATCTCGAAATTGTCGAAGAACACCTGATTGGAGTCGACAGCCTTGCGGCCCATCTTCTCGATCTCGCGCACCTCGACGCGCTTCCTGTCGATCGTCGTGTAGAAGAGCGACAGGCCGTCGGTCTTTTTCGCAACCTTGTCGGCCGGTGTGGTGCGCGCGAGCAGCAGCATTTTCTCGGCAACCTGCGCGGTCGAGATCCAGACCTTCTGCCCATTCACCACATAACGGTCGTTCTTGCGTTCGGCGCGAGTCTTGAGCTGGGTCGTGTCCAGCCCCGTGTTGGGCTCGGTCACGGCGAAGCACGACTTTTCCGTGCCGGCCACCAGCGGCGGCAGCATGCGCCGCTTCTGCTCGTCGGTTCCAAACACGACCACAGGATTGAGCCCGAAGATGTTCATATGGATTGCCGAGGCGCCCTGCATGCCGGCCCCGGACTGGGCGATGGTCTGCATCATCACGGCGGCTTCGCTGATGCCGAGGCCCGAGCCGCCATATTCCTCGGGAATGCAGATGCCGAGCCAGCCGTCCTTTGCGAGCGCCTGATGCAGGTCGAAAGGGAACCCGCCCTCGCGGTCGCGCTCGAGCCAGTAGTCGTCGCCGAAGCGGGCGCAAATGGCGGCGATCGCCGAGCGGACCTGCTCCTGTTCCGGGGTGTAGTTGAAATCCATGGGTGCTCTCCCTCGCGGTCGAAAAAAGCTTAGCAACAGCGAGGCGAGGCGGCGAGCAATGCCACCCGAAAACGAGGGCGGTGCACGGCTGGACTGCCGCAAGCGCTGACGACACGTGCTGATGAAATAAAGAGCGCCCGATCCGGGGGGAAGATCGAGCGCTCCGGCGCTTATCGCGCACGGTGCCGGGAGGGAAGCCGGCACCGCAGACGACGTCATCGGCTAGACGGGGGGCACTACCGATTGGGCGACGTCGCCTGAATGACCTAAAGATAGGCCGCCCTTGCAACCCGGCAAGGGTCCAGGCCGCATGTTCACGATTTTTTTACAGATTATTACAGCGATGCGGCCCGGCAACCTAGAGTTGTTAATTCTTCTTGTTAAGGTTTTGAAGTTGTGGGCTGACGATCTTGAACTGCCCGGGATCGATCTCCTCGTTGGTCACCAAGGACGACAGCTCGACACGCGTGTCCTTGCCCTGGGCGTCGGTCGTCACCCATTCCTTGAGTTCGAGGTGAGGAGTCTTCGACAGGAACAACCGGATAACGCCCGGTGCGTCCGGACTCTTGTCCTGAAGCGAGACGATGATGAGGTCCTCGGCAATCTGAACCTCGGAGATGCGCGCATCGCGCAGCAGATCGACGTCCTTCCGCAGCAACAATCTGAACGGTGTTTGGTCGAGCGCGATGCGATCGTCCGTGCCAAGGTCGTAGTCCTGGATGGCCAATTGCTGACCATCGGAAATGATGAGCTGCTTGCTCGGCAACGAGTACTCGAAGCGCAGCTTGCCCGGACGCTTGACGAAGAACTTTCCGCGCAACCGCTTCTTTTCCGGGTCCGTCTGCGTGAAGTTGCCGCGCAAGTTCTCGAACGCGTTAAAGTAGGCGCTGACCTGATTGAGCGCCTCGATCTGGTTCGGCTCGAGCGTGATCCCGGGCGTCGTCTGCGCCGGCTGTGTGGTCGGCGCCCAGCCGCCCGGCACCGCCGGAGCGGATCGCGCCTTCTGGTCCTGGGCAAAAGCAGGACCGACCGAGCACGCAACCAGGGCGCTCACTAAAAAGGCGCCCAGGCGCTGCACATTCCGGCACGACGCCGGCCATCGACTGACCATCTCGTATCCCCTGTCCCCTTCGCCGTGCCCTGGTGCCGCCAGCATCAAACCCGGCATCCTATCGGATTGGCACCAAGATTGGGACGAGATATGGGCAGCCGGCGAGGTGCGCCAGGGTCGTGGCCGAAAAATCGCGGAGCTTTTCCACAGCAAGCCGGCCCGTCGCCTTTCCGGCGCGGCAGGGCTCAGTCTGCCGCCGCGTCGGGTGCAGCTTCGCCCATGAGAACGCGGCGCCGTCCCACCGAGTCGGCCGGACTGATCAGCCCCTCGCGCTCCATGCGCTCGATCAGGTCGGCGGCGCGGTTGTAGCCGATCGACAACCGGCGCTGGATGTAGCTCGTCGACGCCTTCCGGTCGCGATGTACGATGGCGACGGCGCGATCATAGAGGTCGTCGGAGGCCTCGCCCGGCGTCCGGGTCCCCTGGCGTGCCGGGCCATCGGCCTCAGCCGCGGCACTGGCCGTCTCGACGGCCCGCATGAGGGCATCGACGTAGTGCGGCTCGCCGCACTCGCGCAGCGCGCAGGCGACACTCTCGACCTCCTCGTCCGACACGAACGGCCCGTGCACGCGAATGACCTGGCCGGAGCCCGCCGAATAGAGCATGTCGCCGGCGCCAAGGAGCTGCTCGGCGCCCTGCTCGTTGAGGATGGTACGGCTGTCGACTTTCGAGGCGACCTTGAACGCGATGCGCGTCGGAAAGTTGGCCTTGATGGTGCCGGTGACGACGTCGACGCTCGGCCGCTGGGTGGCCATGATGAGATGGATGCCGGCTGCGCGTGCCATCTGGGCAAGGCGCTGGACCGAGCCCTCGACTTCCTTACCGGCGACCACCATCAGGTCGGCGAACTCGTCGACCACAATCACGATGTACGGCATCGGCTCGAGCTCGATGCGCTCCTTGACGTAGAGCGCCTCACCGGTGGCCTCGTCATAGCCTGTGTGCACCGTGCGGCTCACGGGTTCGCCGAGCTTGCGCGCGTTGCGCACCCGCGTGTTGAAAATCTCGATGTTGCGCACGCCGAGCTGCGCCATGCGCTTGTACCGCTCCTCCATCTCGGCGACCGCCCAGGCCAGCGTCGCCGCCGCCTGATGCGGATCGGTAACGACCGGCGAGAGCAGGTGCGGAATGCCGTTGTAGACCGAAAGCTCCAGCATTTTCGGGTCGATCATGATGAGGCGGCAATCGGCGGGTGAGAGCCGGTAGAGCAACGACAGGATCATGGCGTTGACGCCGACCGATTTTCCCGAGCCGGTGGTGCCGGCGACGAGGAGGTGCGGCATCCGGGCGAGGTCAGCGATGACCGGCTCACCGCCGATGCCCTTGCCGAGCGCGACGGGAAGCTGGCCATCGCTCGAGCGCCAGGCCTCTGACTCGAGAAGCTCGCGCAGGTAGACTTTCTCGCGGCGCACATTGGGCAGCTCGATGCCCATGACATTGCGCCCCGGGATGGTGGCGACGCGCGCCGAGACCGCGCTCATCGAGCGGGCAATGTCGTCTGCCAGCGCGATAATGCGCGATGATTTGGTTCCACGCTGCGGCTCAAACTCGAACAGCGTCACGACCGGGCCGGGACGAATGTCCTTGACCTCGCCCTTCACGCCGAAGTCGGCCAGCACATCTTCGAGCAGACGGGCGCTGCCGCGAAGGACAGGCAGGGTGAACTCTGCGCCGCCGCGCTGCGGCTGCGGCCGCTTTAGAATATTGAGCGACGGGCGGCGCCAGGCAGGTTCTGCGGCGCGGAACGGCATCAGCCCGCCGAGCGTCCGGCCGGCCTTCACGGTGAGGCTCATGTCAGCGCTGTGCGCCTCGGCGGCGCGTTCGCCGGAGGGCGCGAACCGTTTGGCGATCAAGGCGCTCTCCGCCTCGGTCAAGCGATCGAAGGAGTCTCCGCGGCGCAGGTGCTCCGCCGCGGTCGCCACCGGCGATGCCACGTCGGGTTGCCGCCGCTGCGCCAGATCGGGCCGATGCGCCGCCGCAGCCGCATCGTGTGCGTGACCGTCCGTGAGGCCGTCGCGCACCGCAGCGGAGGGATAAGGTGTGAAGGCGGTCGCCGGCCGGGCGGTTCGCCCGATGCCGGCGATGGCTTGCAGTCCGGCAGAAAGGCGGCCGAACCGTCCGTCCTTCCGAAGCTGCCTCGCGCCGCGCGGGTCGCGGGCCCAGATCAGCGCAAGCTCGCGATGTGTGATGTCGAGGGCGAGACACATCAACGCGGCTCCGCCCGAAAGAAGGATGAGACCGGCAGCTGCCCCGGATCGCGCCGGGTTCACCGAACCGAGCAGCCCGGCCAGCAACGAGTAGATCGCATCGCCGATGATGCCGCCGAGGCCGTGGTGCAGCGGCCAACTGTCGGGTGCGGGAAGCGAGGATGCCCCGCCCGCGAGCGCAAGAATCGCCGCGGGCAGAAGCCAGGCGCGAGAGCGCAGCGCGCGAATCCGCTCGCGAACAATGAGCTCGAATCCCATGAAGGCGAGCCCCAGGAACGTGAAGACGGACACGAACCCGAGGGTCTGAATAAGGAGGTCGGAAACAATTGCGCCGACCGGACCCAGCCAGTTGCGCGTCAGGCTGCTGGTTGCGTGCGTGAGGCTCGGGTCCTGGGCGGACCAGGAGATGAGGCTCAGCCAGCCGGCGATCGCCGACGCGACGAGCACGTAGCCCAGCGCCCTGAGCAGCCCGCCGACCAGCCGCGCGCCCAAGCCTTCCGGAAGCAGCGGTCTCGGCTCATCTCCAGTCCGATCGAAAGCCATGCACGCAGGACGGGTCAAACCTTGAAGGCAACGACGCGTTCGAGCGCCTCCCGCACAGTCGCCGCCGGATGGACAAGGGCAACGCGAACATAGCGCTCCCCGGGATTGTGCCCGTCACGGTTCGCCTGGCACAGGTAGGCACCCGGCACGACCTTGACACCACAGCGTTTCCAGAGTGTTACCGTCGCCTCGACGCCGCCGCCCAGATGGCTCATATCGAGCCAAAGAAAGAAGCCTCCCCCGGGGCGCCGGTAGCCCATGCGCCCGGTGAGCAGTTCGTCGCAAATGTCGAACTTGGCAGCGTAGGCGCGGCGGATCTCGGAAACATGTTGCTCCTCGTTCCAGACGGCGATCGAGGCGTGCTGGATGACCCCAGGCATCTGCGGGCCGATCATGTTGCGCACTTCGGCCAGCGTCTCGATGAAGTCGCCGTCGCCCGCGACAAACCCGGAGCGCAGGCCCGGCAGGTTCGAGCGTTTGGAAAGAGAATTGAATACGATGATGTTTTTGAACTTGTCCTCGGTCGCCGCAGCCACCTGCAGCCCCCCGGCGGGCGGCTCACCCGTATAGATTTCGGAGTAGCATTCGTCGACGAACAGCATGAAGTCGTATTGCCGGGCGAGCGCCAGGGCGCGCCGCAGGTAGGCGGGGCTTGCCACCGCGCCCTGCGGGTTGGCCGGCGAGCACAAGTAGAAGGCGATGGTCCGTTCGAGGATGTCGGGCTCGCGCGCGAGGGCATCGAGGTCGGGAAGATGGCCCGTCGCCTCCGTCGCATCGAGAAAGACGGCCTCGGCGTTCACAGCGGAGGCGGCGCCCAGGTAGGCGTGATAGTAAGGATTTGGCAGCAGGACCACCGGCTTGCCGGCAACCGACTTGCGTCCCGCGGCCGGCAGAATGGCGAAGAAGAGACCTTCGCGCGAACCGTTGAGCGGATGCACCTCGCGCAACGCTTCGATCCGGCCGGCAAGGCCATAGCGCCGCTCGATCCAGGCTCCAATCGTGCGCCGCAGGTCCTCGCTGCCGCGCACCATCGGGTAGGTTCCGAGCAACTTCTCCGCCTCCTTCATGCGGTCAATGACGAAACCGGGCATGGTTTCCTTGGGGTCACCGGCCGTCATCTCGATCGGCCGGTCATGTCCCGGCGGCACGTTCTCAAGCAGCCTGCGCAGCCGCGTGAAAGGCGAGATGATCTTGCCCTGGACCATCGCCTCGAGGCCGGTCATCGCGTTCATGTCGTTCATGCCCCCGGGATACATGCCTGCCGACTTTGCAACGGCGCACTCCTAGCCCGTTTCCAAGAGGCGCGCCACGGTCGAAGCACCGCCGGCGGGCGCGCTGCGGGCTCGCAACGGGCAGGCCGCTCCCGCCCCGGACCACTCGCTCGGCTCATGCGCCGGGCGAGAAGGACGCAGGTCGCATGATCTTGTTGTCCTGCATGAGGACCATGCCTTCCGTACGCGTGAGGAATGCGGCCCAGTCGGGATCGGCATCGCGCGCCCTGCGCTTTCTCTCGAGGTCGGCCAGGCTGTCGTAGCGCCACAGGTGGACGACCTGATTGAGCGGGCCGATCACGCTGGTGTAGTAGCCCATCAGATCAAAACCGTGCCGGCGCACCACCGGCAAGGCGTGTTGCTCGAAGAGCCCGACGTAGACCGGCAGCTTGCGGGGGACGAGCGTATAGGTGCGAACGTCGACGATCATGAGGGACCTCCTGACGCCTGGAGCCGGCGCGGGCGTGCTTCACGAAGCGAGACGCTGCCAGCCCTGCAAGCGGCGCGCTGCTTCGGCCATGTCGTCCGTGGACCCGGCGTAGGAGAACCGCAGGAAGCGCCGCCCGCGCGCCTCATCGAAATCGAGACCGGGGGTGGCGGCAATGCCGGTCTCGTCGAGCATCGCCTTGCAGAAGGCGAGGCTGTCGTCGGTGAAATCGCCGATGTCAACGTAAAGATAGAAGGCGCCGTCCGCTGGCACGATCTTGCCAAGCCCTGCCTTCGGCAGCTCGGTCAACAGCAGATCGCGGTTGGCCTTGTAGACGCGGGTGTTGGCCTGCAGCTCGTCGAGGCCCTCAAATGCGCCGAGCGCGGCGACCTGGGCGACCGCGGGCGGCGAGATGTAAAGGTTCTGCGCGAGCCGCTCGATCGTGCGCACGAGGCCTTCCGGCACCACCATCCAGCCGACCCGCCAACCGGTCATCGAGAAGTACTTGGAGAAGCTGTTGATGACGATGGTCTGGTCGGTGAATGCAAGGGCAGTCGCCTCAGGGACCCCCCACGTCAGGCCGTGGTAGATCTCGTCGGAGATGAACCAGATGCCGCGCGCAAGACAGGTCCGGACGATCGCGGCGAGCCGTTCCGGCTCGAGCATGGTGCCGGTCGGATTGGCCGGACTTGCAATGAGAAGACCGGACAGCTTGGCCGCGGCGTCGGCTTCCTCGATCTGCGCGACCGTCGGCATCCAACGCGAGTTGGGGCCGGTCGCAATGCCGACCGGCCGGACACCGAGCGCCGTCAGGATATGCCGGTAGCAGGGATAGCCCGGGGCCGGCAGGGCCACCCGCGCGCCGCTATCGAAGAGCGCGAGGAACGCGAGCACGAACGCCGCCGACGAACCGGTGGTGACGACGACGCGCTCGGCGGGCAGCGTGATGCCATAGCGTTCGCGGTAGTGACGGGCGATCCGCTCGCGAAGCGTCGGCATTCCGAGAGCGAGGGTGTAGCCGAGCGTGTCGCGATCGAGCGCGGCCTTGACCGCCTCGCGCGCGGCGCGGGGGGCCGCCGTCGCCGGCTGGCCGACCTCCATATGGATGACATGCCGGCCGGCGGCTTCGGCAGCCGCGGCGGCCCGCATTACGTCCATGACGATGAAGCTGTCGATATCGCCGCGCTCAGAAACGGAGTTCAAAAGCGCGGCCGCGGCTCGCTCCACATCCATGCGTGCTCCCGATCGGCGGCCCGTCCCATCCGGTCAACTATCAGTGCGGCAAACGTTCCTGCGTCAAGCGGCGGCCCGTGCTTCCGCCTTCCTGCCGCCGACCCTCCGAAAGATCGCCTGCCCTGCCCCGGGCCGCGAAGCGGCACGCCGTCTGCCGCGAATTCGCCACCGAGGCGCTTCATAGGGCACGGACGGGGAGCCGCGCGCAACAGCCATGCTATAGATGCGACAGATGCGACGTGACGCGGCATGGCCGCGGCCGGCCCAACTGTGGCGTCTGGTGAAGGCTTAAGACCGAGCCGTCCGGCCCCCAGGGGCGCGTCAGGGCCGGCAGAAGGCGCGGCCGAGCCGCCTCGGGGCGAGCAGAAGGAAGGCGATTGATGAGCAGGCAAGCAGCAGCCCGGGATCGCTCCTGGCGGCCGATGCTGGCAGCCGCGGCCATGGCCGTCGCGCTTGCGGGTCAGCCGCAGACATCGAGCGCCCAGGCAATCAGCTTCATCCGCGATACCGAAATCGAAAATCTGCTCAACGATTACGCCCGCCCGATCTTCCGGGCCGCCGGTCTCGGCACCGGGCGCGTCCAGATGCGCATCGTGCGACATGACAGCTTCAATGCCTTCGTCCTCGACGGCCGCAATGTTTTCATCCACACCGGCACCCTGCAGCAGGCCGATACCCCGAACCAGGTGATCGGCGTCATTGCTCACGAGGCCGGCCACATCGCGGGCGGACACCTGGCGCAACTGCGCGAGCGGATTGCCCGCGATCAGACCAAGAGTCTGCTCATCAAGATTCTCGGGATCGGAGCTGCGGTGGTCGCCGGCTCGTCCGGAAACCGCGATGCGAGCGGCGGCGCGATCGGCGCCATGGCCGCCGGAGACGAGATTCTGATGCGCTCGCTTCTGGCAGACAGACGCGCCCAGGAATCGGCCGCCGATCAGGCAGGCCTGCGCTATCTGACGGCCACGCGGCAGTCCGGCCGCGGCATGCTGGAGACATTCGAGCGGTTCGCCCAGCAGGAGTACATCTCGGCCTCCGGCAGCACGCAGGACGCTTTCGCCCGCAGCCATCCGGTTGCGGCCAATCGCCTCGCCCAGTTGCGCGAAGGCGTCGCAAAAAGCCCGTTCGCGGGCGAGAAGGACCCCCCCGCGCTGCAGCTGCGCCACGACCTGATGCGCGCCAAGATTGCCGGCTATCTTGAGCGCCCGCAGATCGTTTTCAATCGCTATCCCGCCAGCAACACAAGCCTGCCGGCGCGGTACGCCCGCGCGCTTGCGACGTTCTTCCAGAGCGGGCTCGAGAAGGCCCTGCCGGCCATCGACGCGCTCATCAAGGAGCACCCGAACAACCCATACTTCCAAGAGGTCAAGGCGGACTTCCTGATGCGCACCGGACGGGCCAAGGAGGCGGTGCCACTGCTACGCAACGCCCTCAAGCTGGCCGGCGGCGAAGCGCCGCTGATCGCCGTGCGGCTTGCCCAGGCGCTCGTTTCCGCCGACGACAGCAGTCCGGCGGGCATCGACGAATCGATCCGCCTCGCCCGCCAGTCGCTGGTGCTTGACCCCAACCCGCAGGCCTATCGCATCCTGGCCAACGGCTACCACAAGCGCGGCCAGACCCCCGAGGCCGACTGGGCGATCGCCGAAGCCCACTTCCTCGAGGGCGACATCAAGCAGGCCCAAATCTTCGCCAAGCGGTCGCAGCGCGGGCTGAGGAGCGGCTCGCCGGAATCTTTGAGAGCTGGCGACATCGTGAACTACAAGGGAACGCCAAATCCGCTATAAGCTCGCGGCCCTAACGACCGAGGATTCATGACCCAACAACGCTTCAACGCCGCCCTCGCAAAGGCTCTCGCCCTGTCCCTGACCGCAGCCCTGGTTGCCGTCGCCTTGCTGTTCGGCCCGCAGGGTCGCCATGACGCACGCGCCCAGACGGCGGCGGCCGGCGAGCCGGGAGCGGCGGCGACGTTCAGCCCCCAGCAGAAAGCTGCGATCGAACAGATCATAAAGGACTATTTCCTCAATAATCCCGAGGTGTTTCTGGAGATCCAGAACGCGCTTGAATCCAAGATGGAGAAGATTCAGGCAGAGAAGCTCCAGGCGGTGCTCAAAGAGAGCGCGAAGGAAATCTATCGGCGTCCGGGTTCGCCCGTGGCCGGCAATCCGAACGGCGACATCACCGTCGTGGAGTTCTTCGACTACAATTGCGGGTATTGCAAACGCGCCTTTGCGGACATCGCCAAGCTGATCGAGAAGGACCCGAAGGTTCGCCTCGTGCTCAAGGAGTTGCCGATCCTTTCGAAAGGCTCGGAGGAAGGCTCGCGCGTCGCCCTCGCGGCCAAAATGCAGGGCAAATACTGGGAGGCGCACCGGGCCCTGCTCAGCATTCGCGGCGAGGTAAACGAGCAGACCGCGCTGCGGGCCGTGGAGAAGCTCGGAGTGGATATGGCGAGGCTCAGGAAGGACATGGACTCGCCGGAGGTAAAGGCGGAAATCGACCTCGTTCGCGCGCTCGCCCAGCGCATGGGCGTGCAGGGCACACCCCACTTCCTCGTCGGCGACAGGTCGATCCCAGGCGCCCCGCAGAACCTGCTCGAGCAGATGACAGGGCACGTTGCGGAGCTGCGCAAGACCGGCTGCTCGTTCTGCTGAACATCCGGCGGCGGGAACAGGCGGCCACAGAATTCGCGCACAAGCTAAGTCCGCCGCGCGCTTTTCCCCGGTTGTGAAAGCTGATAGAGGGCTGCAGGTTGTATGGATATGCAGCCCTTTTGCGTTCGGGGCCGGGACCACATCGGCGCGGGAGCAGCATGGCGAAAGATAACAAAGAGAAGGACGGCGCGGAGCGGGCGCTCATTCGCGACTTGGCAACGCTGCTGAATGAGACCGGCCTCTCCGAGATCGAGATTGAAAGAGACGGTCTGAAAGTCCGGGTGGCGCGCCAGGTGACCGTGCAGGCAACGCAGATGGCGGCGCCGCCCGCTGCTTCGCCGGCACGCGGGACCGCTTCGGCCGCTCCCGCGCCGCCGCCATCGCACGCAGCGCCATCGGCGCACGACTTTGCGAACCATCCGGGCTGCGTCAAATCGCCAATGGTGGGGACCGCCTACCGCGCGCCCGAGCCCGGCGCCGCCCCCTTCTGCGATGTCGGAACGAAAGTGACGCAGGGCCAGACGCTGCTCATCATCGAAGCGATGAAGACGATGAACCACATCCCGGCGCCGAAGTCCGGGACAGTCACGCACGTTCTCTTCGAGAACGGGCAGCCGGTGGAGTTCGACGAGCCGCTGGTGGTCATTGAATAGGAGCGGGCGCTGGCCGTAGAGAGGCGACAACGGGGAGAACGCTGCGAGCCCTGTTGCCGATGCCCTGTCTCCTGCTGCCCGGACTGGCATGTTCGACAAGGTCTTGATTGCAAACCGAGGTGAGATCGCGCTGCGCGTCCAGCGGGCGTGCAAGGAGCTCGGCATCCCGACGGTCGCCGTGCACTCGACTGCGGATGCAGACGCCATGCACGTGAAACTCGCCGACGAGAGCGTCTGCATCGGCCCGCCACAAGCGTCCGAGAGCTACCTGAACATTCCCCGCCTCCTCGCCGCCTGCGAGATCACCGGCGCCGACGCAATCCATCCCGGCTACGGCTTCCTTTCCGAGAATGCCCGCTTCGCCGAAATCCTGGAAGAGCACGGCATCACCTTCATCGGCCCGACCTCCGAGCACATCCGCACGATGGGCGACAAGATCGAGGCGAAGGAAACGGCAAAACGGCTCGGCATCCCGGTCGTTCCGGGATCCGATGGCGCCGTCACGAACGAGGCGCAGGCTCTCAAGATCGCCAAGGCGATGGGTTTTCCGGTTCTCATCAAGGCCGCAGCCGGCGGCGGCGGACGCGGCATGAAGGTTGCGCGGACCGCGGAGGAACTCGACGTCGCATTGAAGACGGCACGTTCCGAGGCGAAAGCAGCCTTCGGCGACGACAGCGTCTACATCGAGAAGTATCTGACGCATCCGCGGCACATCGAAGTCCAGGTGTTCGGTGACGGGAAAGGCAACGCGATCCACCTCGGCGAGCGTGACTGCTCGCTGCAGCGCCGTCATCAGAAGGTCATGGAGGAAGCGCCCTCGCCCGCGCTCAACAGCGAGATCAGGTCGCGGATCGGCGAGACCGTCGCCCGGGCGATGCAAAAGCTCAAGTATCGGGGCGCCGGCACCATCGAATTCCTTTACGAGGACGGCGAGTTCTACTTCATCGAGATGAACACGCGCCTGCAGGTCGAGCACCCGGTGACGGAAATGATAACCGGGCTCGACCTCGTTCTTGAGCAGATCCGCGTGGCCTCCGGCAGCCCGCTGTCCGTCACGCAGGACGAGGTGACGTTCTCGGGCCATGCCATTGAGTGCCGGATCTGCGCGGAAAACCCGAAAACATTCCGCCCCTCGCCGGGCAAGATCACCTATTGGCATCCGCCGGGCGGTCTCGGCGTGCGCGTGGATTCGGGAGCCTATCAAGGCTACCGCATCCCTCCCTACTACGACTCGCTCATTGGCAAGCTCATCGTCGCAGGCAAGAACCGCAACGAGTGCCTGATGCGGCTGCGCCGATGCCTGTCGGAGTTCGTCATCGACGGCATCGAGACCACGATCCCGCTGTTCACAGAGCTGGTTCGCCATCCGGACATCGTGAACGGGACCTACGACATCCACTGGCTCGAGAAGTATCTCGGAATGAAGGATTGAGAGCGGCGGCGCCTGCGACCAATGCCGGCCGGCGCAAGCCCGCCGCGAGGAGGTGGACATGCCACCGTGGGGCGAGGCGGCTCTCGACGCCTCAGCACAAGCAATATGCATGGTGATCCGGATATGAGCCGACGTCGCTCGCATCTTGATGTTCTCGAGGCCGAGAGCATCCACATCTTCCGCGAGGCGGCGGCGCAGTTCCGCAAGCCGGTATTGCTTTATTCGATCGGCAAGGATTCGACGGTGCTGCTGCATCTGGCGCGCAAGGCATTCTATCCGCAAAAGCCGCCGTTCCCGCTGATGCACATCGACACCACCTGGAAATTCCGTGACATGATCGCTTTTCGCGACCGCACGGCCCGTGAGCTCGGTCTCGAACTGATCGTCCATACCAACGAGGAGGGTCTGCGACGCGGCATCAATCCCTTCGATTTCGCGCCCTCGCTCTATACCGACGTCATGAAGACGCAGGCCCTCAAGCAGGCGCTCGATCTCCATGGTTTCGATGCCGCCTTCGGCGGGGCGCGGCGCGACGAGGAGGCCTCGCGGGCGAAGGAGCGCGTCTTCTCGTTCCGCGCCCCGGGCCATCGCTGGGATCCGCGAAAGCAACGACCGGAAATGTGGCGACTGCTCAATGGCCGGCTCGGCACAGGCGAGAGCGCGCGCGTCTTTCCGCTCTCGAATTGGACCGAGGGCGATGTGTGGCGGTATGTGCTGCGCGAGAAGCTCGACGTGGTGCCGCTCTATATGGCGGCGGATCGGCCGACGATCGTGCGCAACGGCCAGATCCTGATGGTCGACGACGCGCGCATGGCGCCGAAGCCTGGCGAGAGCATCGTCGTGCGCCGCATCCGGTTCCGCACGCTCGGCTGCTATCCGCTGACCGCGGCGATCGAGTCGCATGCAGCCGACATCGAGAGCGTCGCGGTCGAGACGATTTCGGCGACGACCTCCGAGCGGCAGGGCCGACTCATCGACCACGACCAGACGGGCGCCATGGAGCGCAAGAAGCAGGAGGGCTACTTCTGATGCCCTCGGACATCTCGCAGCCGCGCGCCGGCACCTCCGCCCGCGTTACGTCCGTCCTCAAGGACCTCGACGGACTGGTGCACATCCTCACCTGCGGATCGGTCGACGACGGCAAGTCGACCCTCATCGGGCGGCTTCTCTGGGACGCCTCGGACCTGCCCGAGGACACGCGAGCCGGCATCGCGAGACAGGCAGGACCGGACGGAGTGCCGGACGTCAGCCTGTTGCTCGACGGTCTCGTGGCCGAGCGCGAGCAGGGCATCACCATCGACGTCGCCTGGCGATATTTCGATTCCGGCAGGCGGCGCTTCGTTGTCATCGACAGCCCGGGGCACGAGCAATACACCCGCAACATGGCCTCGGGGGCGTCGCATGCCGACGTCGCTGTGATGCTCGTCGATGCAAGGCACGGCGTCAAAAAGCAGACACGCCGCCACGCCGCCATCCTCGATCTCGTCGGCGTGCGGCGTGTCATCCTCGCCGTCAACAAGATGGATCTCGTCGGCTGGGACGAGGCGCGATTCCGCGAGATCGAGCGCGACTTCGCCGCAGTCGCCGCCAACTTCGCCTTCAGATCGGCTGTCTCACTGCCGGTCTCGGCCAGGCTTGGCGACGGCGTGGCGCGGCGCTCTGCGGCGATGCCATGGCATTCGGGGCCGACGCTGCTCGATGCCTTGAACGAGGTCCCGAGCCGGGGCACGCCGGACGGCGGAGCATTCCGGATGCCGGTGCAGACGGTGCTGCGCGGGGGGCAGGATTTCCGGGGACTTGCCGGTACGGTCTGCGCAGGTGCCGTCAGCGTCGGAGATGAGATCTGCGACGTGCTGAGCGGCCGCACGGCCAGGGTCAAGCGGATCGTGACGATGGACGGCGATCTCGCAGCGGCGGTCGCCGGACAGGCGGTGGTCGTACAGCTCGACACGGACATCGACGTCGCCCGTGGCGCCGTGCTCTCGTCCCCGGCCTCCTTACCGGCCGCAGCGCGCACCCTCGAGGTGCGGTTCGTGTGGCTCGCCGACGATCCCATCGACGCTTCGCACGGGCTGTTGCTCAGGACGGCGACCGATCTGGTGCCGGTTTCGCACCTTGCCATCAAGGCGCGGCTGGATCTCGAGACCCTCGAGGAGGCAGAAGCGGCGGGTTGCCAGACCAACGACATCGTGATCGCCAGCGTGGAGCTCGGGCGGTCGGCGGCTGTCGATCCTTTCACCGCGTGTCGCGAGACCGGCTGCTTCGTTCTGGTTGATGCGCTGACCGGCGGCACGCTTGCCGGCGGCATCATCACGGCGATCGGCGGCACGCGAGGCGCCTCCGACGGCCAGTCCTTCCGGTTGACGCGCGAGATGCTGGCGAAAGGCTTATGCCGGGATCTCGACCCCAGGGATGCGGAGTTCCGCCGCCGGGCCGAGGAGGTCGCGATCATTCTGCGCGCGGCAGGCGTGGCCGTCCACCTCGACGACGGCAACGGCGATTGAGAGGACAGCTCACGCCTTGGGCGGACGACCGCCTTCGACCGGCCCACCAATCTTTTTCCAGGCCGAGAAACCGCCGATGATGTGGGCGACGGGTTTCAGTCCCATGTCCTGCGCGGTCTTGGCGGCGAGAGCCGAGCGCAGCCCGCCGGCACAGAAAAACACGAACTTCTTATCCTCGGCGAAGATGGGCTTGTGGTAGGGGCTCGATGGGTCGATCCAGAACTCGAGCATTCCGCGCGTACAGGAAAACGCACCCGGCACCTTTCCGTCACGCTCCTGCTCGCGCGGATCGCGGATATCGACGAGGACCACGTCCGGGCGGCCGACGAGACTGAGAGCCTGCTCCGCCTCGATCTCCTCAATCTCGGCCTTGGCGGCATCGACGAGCGTCTTGTAGCTGACCGTAATCTGCTGCGGCATTTGCACTCCTGGGAGGGACGGCAAGCAATCGACCGCACACTAGCGCGTCCCGGCCCGTGCCGGAAGGCCCCGGCGGAGACGATAGGACTGCGGCGTGGCCGCATCCTATCAATGCGTTCACGGCAGGGGCAGGGTCTCGTGCTCTCTGAGCTTCTTTCCCGACTGGGCGTCGACCTCGACCAATCGGACGCGATAGCCCCACAACCGCGCGACGTGCATCAGCGTGCGGTCACACTCGTCCTTGTTGAGCAGGATGCCGTTGCGCACGAAATGGGTAAGCACAAGGCGCCGGCTGCCGGAGAGATCGGCATCCGTGACCTGGATGTCCGGGTCCTGCGCCGAGACGTCGTACTGGCGCGCAAGCACCCGTCGCACCTGCCGGTAACCGCTTTCGTCGTGAATGGCCTCGACCTTGACGGCCGGACTGCCCGCCTGGTCGCGCAGCTGGAAGAGGCGGAACTCGCGCATGACTGCCGGCGACAGGAACTGATGAATGAAGCTCTCATCGCGGAACTCGGCCCACGCCTGCCGCAGCACGCCCATGTAGTCCGGGTTGCCGGCGATGTCAGGGAACCACGCCTTGTCCTCGTCGGTCGGCTCGAGGCACATGCGCTTGATGTCGCGCATCATGGCGTAGCCGAGCGCGTAGGGATTGAAACCGCCGAAGTTCCGGTCGGAGAAACCTGGCTGGTAGACCACCGCCGCGTGCATGTGCGCGAACTCAAGCATCGAGCCCTCGGTAACGAGGCCCTTCTCGTAGAGGCGGTTCATGATCTCGTAGTGCACGAACGTGGCGCAGCCCTCGTTCATGACCTTGGTCTGGCGCTGCGGATAGAAGTACTGCGCGAGCACGCGGACGATGCGCAGCAGCTCCGCCTTCCAATCCTCGAGCTTGGGCGCATGCTTTTCGAGGAAATATAGAATGTTCTCCTCGGGCAGCCTCAGCTCAAGCTGCTCGGCCGTCAGCTCCTCACGCTTCTCGGCGCCCTCCTTCTTTGCCTTGGAGTCCGGCAACGTCCGCCACAGCTCGTTATAGATTTCGAGCTCGTACTCACGGCGGCGCATTTCGCGCGCATGCTCCTTGCGCGGGTCGAACTTGCGACGGGGCCTGGCGTTGCGCGACACGCCCTGGTTCATCAGCGCGTGCGCGGCATCGAGCGTCGTCTCGACGGCGGCAAGGCCGTAGCGCTCTTCGCATTCCGCTACATATTTCTTCGCGAACGCCAGATACTCGAGGATGGCATCGGCCTGGGTCCATTGCCGGAACAGGTAGTTGTTCTTGAAGAAGTGATTGTGCCCCATGGCCGCATGCGCCATCACCAGGCACTGCATCGTCATGGAGTTCTCCTCCATGATGTAGTTGATGCAGGGGTCCGAGTTGATGACGATCTCGAAGGCCAGCGAGCGGGCGCCCTTGCGGTAGAGCGTCTCGTCCTGCGCAAACCGCTTCCCGAACGACCAGTGCCGGTACATGAGCGGCATTCCGATCGACGAATAGGCGTCGAGCATCTGCTCGGCGGTGATCACCTCGATCTGGTTCTTGTAGATGTCGAGGCCCATTTCGCCGACGCCGATCTCCTCGATCGCCTCATAAGTGCGGGCGATGAGATCGAAGTTCCACTCGGGACCGGTGAACAGCGGCTTGTTGGCGCGGATCGACATGCGTGGCTCTACCCCTCAGGCCCCGACCTTGCTCGAGAACAGCTCGTGGAAAACCGGGAAGATCTCGCCAGGACTGGACACGCGCCGCATGGCGAAGTGCGAGTGACGGTCGGCAATCTCCTTGTAGCCGTTCCAGACAACGGTCTCGCCGGGTCCCGACCGCTCGGACACCTCGATGTAGGCGAAGTACTGCGAGGCCGGCAGCAGATGCTGCTCGATCAGCTCCAGGCAGCGTCCCATGTCGTCGGGGATGTTGTCCCCGTCCGAAGCTTGCGCCGCATAGATGTTCCAGTCGTCGGGCGAATAGCGGTCCTTGACGATCTTCTGCATCTCCTCGAGCGCCGTCGAGATGACCGTGCCGCCGGTCTCGACGCCGCGGAAGAAGGTCTCCTCATCCACTTCGGCAGCCGTCGAGGTGTGCCGAATGAAGACGATGTCGACCTCGCGGTAATGGCGCGACAGGAAAACATGCAAAAGCATGAAGAAGCGCTTGGCGAGGTCTTTAAGCGGCTCGGTCATCGAAGCCGAAGCGTCCATCAGGCAGAACATGACGGCCTGCGTCGACGGCTTCGGCACCCGCTCAAACCGATTGTACTGAAGATCCAGCGGATCGATGTAGGCGATCGTCTTGCGCAGGCGAACGACCCGCTCGAGTCTGGCCTTGAGCTCGGCGATGAGAGGCTCGTTGCGCGGCGTTTCCGCCTCGAGCCGCGCGATCTCCTCCTCGAGGGCTCGCATCTCCTCGGTCTTCGGCCGCTTCAGCGCGATCCGGCGGGCGAGGCTGCGACGCATGGTGCGCACCCGCGCGAGCTTCGCCGGCGGACCGTCCGTCGTATATCCGGCGCGCTGCGGCACCGGCGATTTCATGTCCTTCAATCTCGTCTTCACAAGGTTGGGGAGCTTCAGGTCCTCGAAGAACACGTCGAGGAACTCGTCCTTGGTCAACGTGAAGACGAAATCGTCCTGCCCCTCTCCGTCGGGGCTGGCCTTGCTGCCACCGCCGCCGCCGCCCCCGCCCTGCGGCTTCGGGATGAGGTCGCCGACCTTGTATTCCTTGTTGCCTGGCAGCACGAACTCGCGGTCGCCGCCCTCCCGGCTGTGCTGGAATGACGGCTCGCGCACGCTCTTCGAGCGGATCGTGATCTTTTCCGAGCCTTCGACCTCGGAGACCTTTCGCTTCTTGAGCGCCTCCTTCACCGCCTCGCGGATGTCGGCCTGCGCCCTGCGGACGAAACGCTGCCGGTTGCCGAGCGACTTGGATTTCGGATTAAGACGGCGATCGATGATGTTCATACGACGGTCACTCGCGGGTTCCGGTCAGTTGCTGTCGGTCAAGAGGGGCGGGCGGAGGCTGTCTCCGCCGCATCAGCGAAGCCAAGCGACAAGAGCCGAAGCCCCATCCTCCCAGCCGGAACGGCCCGGCCGGTCGTCTCATTCGCTCGACCGGGAGGCCCGCGCCACGACCGCGGCGGATGGCAGTCAGGCTTCGCCGAGGCCGAGTGCAGACATGCTGAGGCGGCAGCGACGTCTCGCGTCACTGCCAGCCTCAAACCCGGTCGGCCGCGGCACACTGCGCCAAGGCGACTGCACCGTGACGCGAAGACTGCAGCAGTCGACATCAAGCCTTCTCCGTCCGCGCGCCGCGTCAGGCGCATCCGTCAGCCGGCTTTCTTCACCCGCATGTACCACTCGACGAGGCGACGCACCTGCCGCTTGGTGTAGCCGCGGGACACCATGCGCTCGACGAAGTCCTGATGCTTCTTCTCGGCGTTCGAATCCTTCTTGGCACCGAACGAGATGACGGGCAGCAGATCCTCGACCTGCGAGAACATGCGCCGCTCGATGACATCGCGGATCTTCTCGTAGCTGGTCCAATCCGGGTTGCGTCCGCCGTTGCGGGCACGGGCCCGCAGCGAGAACTTCACGACCTCGTAGCGGAAGTCCTTCGGATTGGCGATCCCCGCCGGCTTCTCGATCTTCGAAAGCTCCTGGTCGAGCAGCTCGCGGCTCATGAGCTGGCCCGTATCAGGGTCCTTGAAGTCGTGGTCCTCGATCCAGGCGTCGGCGTAGGCGACATAGCGATCGAACAGGTTCTGTCCGTAATCGTTGTAGCTCTCGAGGTAGGCCTTCTGGATCTCGTTGCCGACGAACTCAGCGTAGCGCGGCGCCAGCTCCTCCTTGATGAACTCGATGTAGCGCGTCTCCTGTTCCTCCGGCATCTGCTCGCGCTTGATCGCCTGCTCGAGCACGAACATCAGGTGGACGGGGTCGGCGCCGATCTCGTGACTGTCGTAGTTGAACGTCTCCGAGAGGATCTTGTAAGCGAAGCGGGTGGAGGCTCCGTCCATGCCCTCGGTCACGCCGGCCGCGTCCCGGTATTCCTGCATGGTCCGCGCCTGCGGGTCGGTGTCCTTCAGGCTCTCGCCATCGTAGACACGCATCTTCGAATAGAGCGAGGAGTTCTCGTGCTCCTTGAGGCGGGTGAGAACGGAGAATTGCGCGAGCATCTCGAGCGTGCCCGGCGCGCAAGGCGCCGCCGAGAGCTCGGAGGCGCGCAAGAGCTTCTCGTAGATCTTCTTCTCCTCGGTGACGCGCAGGCAGTACGGCACCTTGATGACGCAAATGCGGTCGAGAAACGCCTCGTTCGTGCGGTTGGCGCGGAACTGCGCCCACTCGCTCTCGTTCGAGTGCGCGACGATGATGCCCTGGTAGGGCATTGCGCCGACGTTCTCGGTCCCGACGTAGGTCCGGTCCTGCGTCGCGGTCAACAGCGGGTGGAGCATCTTGAGCGGCGCCTTGAACATCTCGACAAACTCGAGAAGCCCCTGCGTCGTGCGGTTGAGACCGCCAGAATACGAGTAGGCGTCGGCGTCGTTCTGCCCGTAATGCTCGAGCTTGCGGATGTCGACCTTGCAGACAAGCGCCGAGATGTCCTGGTTGTTTTCGTCGCCGGGCTCGGTCTTCGCCACGCAAATCTGGCGCAGCTTCGAGGGGTAGAGCTTGACGACAGAGAACTTCGAGATGTCGCCCCCGAACTCGTCGAGGCGCTTCACCGCCCACGGGCTCACGAAGCCGGTGAGCACGCGACGCGGGATGTTGTACTTGTCCTCGAGCGCCTGCCCCATGGTCTCGGCGTTGAACAACCCCATCGGGCTCTCGAAAATCGGCGAGATCTCGTTACCGGCCTTGAGGACGTAGATCGGGCACTTCTCCATCAAATCCTTAAGCCGCTCCGCAAGCGAGGATTTGCCGCCGCCGACCGGGCCAAGCAAATAGAGGATCTGCTTGCGCTCCTCGAGACCCTGAGCGGCGTGGCGGAAGTAGCCGACAATGCGCTCGATCGTCTCCTCGAGGCCGTAGAAGTCGGAGAAGGCGGGGTAGACCTTGATCGTCCGATTCATGAAGATGCGGCCGAACCGCGGGTCCTCCGCCGTGTTGACGAGGGTCGGCTCGCCAATGGCTTGAAGCATGCGCTCGGCCGCCGTCGCATACATCGTCGGATCGGTCTTGCACCCTTCGAGATACTCCCGGATGCTCATGACCGTCTGCTTCTGCCGGTCATAAGCCTGGGTGTAGATGTCGAAGATTTCGCTGCGTGTGCTCGCCATGGTGATGCCCTGCGGTGGTTACCTGGGTTCTGCCGTTTCTTCGGGCCCACTCCCTCCGTGCGACCCGCGCCACCCCTTCAGTCGTTCAGCGCTCCTGCATCCAGCAACTCTCAGCACTAAGTTGACCTATACATCTTAAACGAGGAACACGCCCTGGTCATGGCGAAGTCGAGGAATTCTCGGTCGTTCTCCGTTGCCACCTCGACCCGAACAGATACTCCGCAAGCCCGACCCAATTCCCGGCTTGGCGGCGCCACCCGGCTTCCGACCGCGCTCCCGGACGCAGCAGAGCGCCGATGGCGCCGTCCACCCGCCGCGCGCCAACGCGCGGACCGGGACGTGGCCGTGGCCGTTGTCGTGGAGCGATCCCCGGCGCTCAGCCGGCTGACACGCCAACCCGTCACACAATGCTTAGCCCGGCCGCCGGCGATGGGGATAACTTCAGCCGCTCCCGGCGCGGCATCGCGCCGCGCTCTTTTCTCTTTTCAACATCGTCACCGATTCGGCTGTGGAGCAGTCATCAAATACAACGATCAGGGTCCAAACTTCCGCTACGTGTCATGAAGGTAACAGTTGAGCGATTTTCAAGGCCAAACGCCCTCGAAATGTGCAAGTCGAGCAACGTCGGCGCCGAAACCAGCGTCGTTACAAAGCCGCCGTCAGTCGACGGCGCGGGAGAGGACTCGGCGTCTGCCGCAAATGGCAGCTCCCCAGCGGCCCTCAGCCCCGCTCCGCAACCATCTCCCAGAGCTTTGCGCCGCCTCGCGAAAGAACCTCGCCGCCGAGCTCCGCCTGCCAGACAACCTCGCTGCCAAATTCGTCCCGCCACGCCCAAAGCCTGCGCGTTGCGTAGTGCAGCGGATGCTCGCGCGTAAATCCCATCGCGCCGAAGACAGCGTGGGCTGCGTTGGCGACCTTGCCGGCGGCCTCCCCAGCGCGCGCCTTGGCGACTGCGGTCAGGAACCAGTCGGCGCGGCCTTCGGCGCTTGCGGCCTCGACGGCGCCAGCGGCCGCCGCGCGGGCGGCCGCCACCTCGCTCGCCATCACGGCCATGGCATGCTGGATTGCCTGGAACTTTGCAATCGTGCGCCCGAATTGAACACGCTCGTTGACCCACGTGAGGCTGTGCTCGAGCGCGCGTTCGAGGGCGCCCGTGATCTCGACGGCGCGCACCAGGGCGCCTTCCAGCTCGATGCGGCGGCGGGCCTCGGCGAGCGCGCCCTCGGCGAGGCGGCGGGCTGCGGCAAGGTCGACGGCATCGCGGGGCTCGCCGGCATGGTTCTGACCGTGCGACAGGGCGCCGGTAATCGCGAAGAGTTCAACGCGGTCGCCCGACGGCACGACGACAAAACGGCAGGAGCGGCCGTAGGGGACAGCCGGGCACATGCCGCCCCCGTGTTGCCGACCGTGGCGCGCGACGGCCATCGCGCCTTCCGGCGGCGCGATCCCCGCCTGCGACAGAATTCGGCGGGCCAGAACCGTATCGCCGAGCGGCACGGGCGCCGCGTGATAGGCCGCGCGCGCGACGAGCGCCAAGGCATCGGCGTAGGAAATGTCGCTTGCCGCCTCGCCGATGGCCGTGATGCCTTGCTCAGCGAGCGCCGACCAGAGCCGCTCGGACATCGGGCCGCCGTCGGCGCTTTCACGGTCGGCGGTGGTCAGATGATCAGCCACAACCCGATCCAGGGTTCGCACCATCTCGTCGCGCATGTCGCTCGCCTCGGCCATATTTCTTCCCCGATTACCGAAGCCCAAGCCCGCGCGCGATCATGCCGCGCAGGATTTCGCGCGTGCCGCCGCGGATGGAATACGATACGCACTGCATCTGCGACTCTCTCAGAAGGGCTGCGAAGGCATCCACCTCGACCCCGGCGCGGGTCTCAAGCGGGACGAGCTTGCGCGCGACTTCCGGGATTTCCTGCTCGAACGCCGTTCCGAGGTCCTTGACCAAGGCTGCCTCGACGGCGGGATTGTGGCCCGCCTGCAACATGCCCGCAATCGAGACGGACATGCGCCGCAGCGTTGCGAGGTGCGCGACGAGACGCCCGATCTCCGCGCGGCTCAGGTCGCTCCCCGCTCTGCCAACGGCGTCGACGGTATCGCACAGCAGCGGGAACGTCGACATGAACCGGTCGGGTCCCGAGCGCTCGTAAGCGAGTTCCCCCGTCACCATCTCCCAGCCGCGACCTTCCCCGCCGACGACCATGTCATCCGGCACGAAAACGTCGTCGAACGTGACCTCGTTGAAGTCGTGGCCGCCATAGAGATTGTAGATCGGTCGGATGGAGACGCCCGGCGACTTCAGATCGATGATCAATTGCGTAAGGCCGACATGCCGCTGCTCCGGCGTTCCGGAGGTGCGCAGCAGGCAGATGAAGTAGTGCGCCTTGTGCGCGAAACTGGTCCAGACCTTGCGCCCGGTGGCGCGCCAACCGCCTTCGACCTTGCGCGCGCGCGACTTAACGCTCGCGAGATCGGAGCCCGTGTCCGGCTCGCTCATGCCGATCGCAAAATAGCACTCGCCGGCGGCAATGCGCGGCAGGATCTCGCGTTTCGCCCGCTCGCTGCCGTGGCGCAGGATCTGAGGTCCCGACTGGCGCTCAGCGATCCAGTGCGCAAGGCAGGGTGCGCCCGCCGCCAGCAGCTCTTCGATGACGACATAGCGTTCGAGCGCGGTGCGCTCGTGGCCGCCATACTGTTTCGGCCAGGTCATGCCAAGCCAGCCCTTGGCGCCGAGTTTGCGCGAGAACGCCTCGTCGGCAGCCACCATGCTTCCGACGGCCGGGGTGAAACGCCCGGCGGCGCGCTCCGCCGCGCAGAAGGCGCGCACCTCGGCGCGAAGTGCTGCGGCTTCAGGCGGCATGTCGGCCGGGTGAAACTCGAAACGGGTCATGCGGTGGCGCCTCAGTCTTGGCAGAGCGGCTCATGAAGTCGCCTGCGAGTATGACGCCGGATCGCCAGACGGCAATGGGTTTCCGGCGACGCCACGACCTGCGCGCGCCGCGAGCGGCCGGCGGATCGGCTAGCGGCGGCGCTCCGCCACGGTGGCGCGCGTGCCCGGCAACGGCGATTGCGGCAGCTGGCTCAGCTGGCACGGCGTTCCGGTCGGGATCCAGGAGGTATTGTTGTCCTGCAGATCGCAGCGCGCGAGCACGATCCCCACTACCGTCTGCATGCAGACCAAGTCGCCGAGGCGGTAGTCGTGTCCGCCGGACCGGCAGCGACAGGGGATGACGCGGCCGTCGCCGTCGCGAGCGCCGTGGAAGGGGGAGGTGAGATAGTTCGGCTGCGCCGTGGCCGGGCCAGTGGCATCGGCTCCGGTTTGCGCTGCGGCCGATCCTGCCGTTGCGACAAGCGCAAGCCCCAAGGCCAGAACTCGGGCGGCACGGATGAGCGGCATCGCAACCCCGCGGCACTACTGGCGCATAATGTGTGATCAGGGCCGTTCCTGGCAAGGCTTCCGGGTCAGATTGTGCAATGCGACGACCGGCCTGCTCGGCCGCCCGAACCCAAGCCTACCGCACTTTCGGTCTGCGCGTCCCGTCCACGATCCTTCCGGCCGGAGACCCTGCGCACCTCGCCTCGGCGGCCGGTTCCCCTGTAACGCTTTGGTAACCGTAATGCCATGATCGTCGGGGATGCTGGCCGCACGGTTGCGATTGCGCTATGCAAGGCCCGCTGGTGCGCGCATGGGAGAGGGATGAGATGTCGAGCATTTCCCGCTGGTTTGCCGTCATGGCGTGCGTGACGATGGCACTGCCTCCCGCTCTCGGCCAGACGATCGAAGACCGCCCGGCGGCAGAGGCTAACCTGACCGGCGCGGCAAACGCGACGCCCGCGGCGGCTGCACCCTCGCCTGAGAGCGCCACGGCTGGGTCCGCGTCCGCCTCCCAGCCCGTATCCGTCCCCATGGCCGAAGAGGTCCCCCCGAACGCGTCCGCGCAAAGTCCAGCCGCCATCACGCAGGAAGCATCTTCCTACGCCGCCGCCCCCACACTTTCCGCGCAGACCGGTCCTACCCTCGACGTGATCCGAGGGATCGCCAAGGCGTCGCTGCGCGGTTCCCGCAGCGAGGCGCGCGACCGGGCAACCCTTGCCGCCTTCTATCAGAGCCGGGAAGGAAAACCGCTCTGGGTCTCAACGCAAGGCCTCACCGAGCGCGCCCAATCCGTGCTTGCCGAATTCGAGAGGGCGGACGAGTGGGGGCTCGATCCGGCCGCCTATGCCGTCAACGCCAAACAGCGGGCGGCGGGGAGTGGCGATCCTGATCAGCTCGCAACCGACGAGATTGAGATTTCGTGGTCCGTCCTGCGCTACGCGCGCCATGCCAGCGGCGGCCGCGTGGACCCCCAGCAGCTAACCAAGTATCTGGACCGTCACCCGCAGCGGCCCGCGGACGCCACGGTCCTCGCTGAGATCGACGCCGCCGATGACCCGGCACGCTACCTCCGCGATCTGCACCCCAAGCATCCGCAGTTCGAGGCCCTGCGAAAGGCCTACAACGAAAGCCGACAGAACGCAGAAAGGACTGCGGTGTCGCGCCGCCTGCTCGCCAACCTCGAGCAATGGCGCTGGATGCCGCACGACCTCGGGCGGTTTCACGTCCAGGTGAACGTGCCGGAGTTCATGATGCGCGTCGTCTCCGACGGGCGCGTGATCCATAGCGAGCGGGTGATCGTCGGCAAGGTCGATACCCAGACTCCGATCTTCTCGGACGAGATGGAGCAGGTGATCTTCCACCCCTTCTGGGGCGTTCCGAACTCGATCAAGCAGAACGAGGTGCTGCCGAGCCTGCGCGGCAGCGGCGCCGTTCTCGCCAAGCACAATCTGCGCATCCAGATCGGCGGGCGTGATGTCGATCCGCGTTCCGTCGACTGGTCGCGATATGACATTCGCAATGTGCACGTCTACCAGCCGCCGGGCCGGGACAACGTGCTCGGCGTCGTCAAGTTCCGGTTCCCGAACAAGCACGACGTTTACATGCACGACACCCCGGCAAAGAGCCTCTTTCAGCAAAGCGTTCGGATGTACAGCCACGGGTGCATGCGCGTGCAAAACCCCGTGCGCCTTGCCGAGCTCATTCTCGCCGAGGACCGCCAGATGCCGCCGGAGCGCGTGCGCGCACTGACGCTGCCGGGCGCCCCCGAAAACAATCAGATCAACCTGTCGCGACGCGTGCCTGTGCACATCACCTACTTCACCGCGCGCGTCGAAGACGATGGCAGCCTCAAGACTTTCAAGGACATCTACGGCCACGAGGAGCGCATCGGACTCGGCCTCGAAGGCAAGTTTGCGCAGATCAAGCCGGTCCCGGAGCCCAAGGGGCCTGCCAGGGCCGAGCCGGTCGCCTCGTTGTCCGAGCAATGGTTCGGCGGGTTCGGATTTGGCGGCGGAGGTGGCGGCGGCGGTTCGCGCGGCGACTGGGCACAGCGGGTGTTCAGCGGCGGCAACTGACTGGCGCCGCGGGCGCTGATCTGCGGCGCCCGGCAGGGCCAATCGCCGTCACAGCCTCATGGCGTTGCGATGGACCTCCAGGAAACGGGCTGGCGCACCGGGCGAAGTCCGATTGACGTGCGTGCTCTCTGGAAGTCCCGGCGCAATGCGATCCGGACCGATGCGGCAACAAGCACGGCCGGGCGGGTAAAGCGTTGACAGCGAGGGAGGATGGCAATGAAGCTCACACGTCGACAGATGGCGATCGGCGCGGGCGCGGTGGCGATGCCCGCCATCGTGCGGAGCGCCCGCGCCCAGGCTGCGGTGACCCTCAAACTGCACCACTTTCTGCCGCCGGTCGCCAACGGTCATGCGAAACTGCTGGCACCCTGGGCAAAGCAGATCGAGACGGACAGCCAGGGCCGCATCAAGATCGACATCTATCCGGCGATGCAGCTCGGCGGGACTCCGCCGCAGCTCTACGATCAGGCTCGCGACGGCGTTGTCGACATCGTCTGGACGCTCCCCGGCTCGACGCCGGGCCGGTTCCCGACCACCGAGGTGTTCGAGCTGCCGTTCCTGGCTGCCGAGCGCGCGCTCATCAACTCCCGCGCCGCGCAGGAGTTCGCCGAAGCGCACATGGGCAACGACGTCAAGGACGTCAAACTTCTGTCCTATTGGGCGCACGATGCAGGTCACATCCACGCCAATCGCCAGGTGAAGACGATGGCCGACCTCAAGGGCCTCAAGCTGCGCAATCCGACACGACTGGCGGGCGAGGCGTTGAAGGCCCTTGGCGCGACCTCGGTCGGAATGCCGATTCCGCAGGTGCCCGAGAGTCTCGCGCAGCGCGTGATCGACGGCACCGTCATCCCCTGGGAGGTCGTCCCGGGGATCAAGGTGCACGAGCTCGTCAAGTTTCACACCGAGATCGTCGGATCGCCCACCCTTTACACCGCAAGCTTCTTCCTGGCCATGAACAAGGCCAAGTACGAGAGCCTCGCCCCCGATCTGAAGGCGATCATCGACCGCAATTCCGGAAAGGCGTTTGCGGATCGCGCCGGGCGCATGTGGGACGAGCAGGCCGTCGCCGTGCGGGCGATGGTCGAGAAGCGGGGCAACACCATCATTCAGCTTGCCGCCGATGAGAAGGCGAAGTGGCAGGCCGCGACGGAGCCCGTGGTCGCGGCCTGGATCGAGCAGGTCAAGAGCAAGGGACTCGACGGCGCCAAGCTGTTGGCCGAGGCCCGGGCGCTGATCGCCAAGCACAGCAAGTCCTGACCTTGCAGCTCCCCGCACACCGGCCGGCGCCGCCGCCGGCAGGGGTTCCGGGTATGGCATCTGCGGTTGTGAAGCCGCGCGCGCCTGGCGATGGAGTGGCCCCATGACCGAAAGCGAGCAAGCTGCCAGCCCCGCCATGCCAGAGCGCGCGTGGATCGAACAGATGACCGGGACGATCGCGCTGCTCGGCGGCATGCTCTCGCTCGCCGTCGCGCTGCTGGTATGCGCCAGCGTGGCCGGCCGCTGGCTCTTCGCACAGCCGATCGACGGCGATTTCGAGTTCGTCAAGATGGCGACCGCGATCGCCGTCTTCGCCTTCCTCCCGTACACCCAGGCCCGTCGCGGTAACGTCAAAGTTGACACATTCACCGATTGGCTCGCCCCGCCCCGCAGGCGCTTCCTCGATGCCTTCTGGGACATCGTCTATGCGATCGTGATGGGGTTCATCGGCTACTGCCTCCTCCACGGCGCGCGCGAGACGCTTGCAAGCGGCGAGACGACGATGCAGCGCCAGATTCCGATCTGGCCAAGCATCGCGCTGTCCTCGGCGCTTTGCCTGCTTCTTGCGCTGACCGCCGCCGTCACGGCGCAGCGGCTCGTGGTCGCGGCGAAGCGGAAGGAGCCATCGTCATGAGCGGCTTGGCGGTCGCCGGCCTGGGCTTTTGCGCAATGCTCATCATGATTGCGCTGCGGGCGCCGATCGGCCTTGCGATGCTCATCGTCGGCAGCGCCGGCTATGCCTTGCTGTCCGGTCCGGCCGCGTACTTCGGCTACATGAAGACCAACGCCTACCATCAGTTTGCCAACTACACGCTGTCGGTCATCCCCCTGTTCATCCTGATGGGTGCCCTCGCCGAGCGGGCCGGCATCGCCACCGACCTCTTCAAGGCGGCCGAGCGCGTTTTCGGCCGTACGCGCGGCGGGCTCGCCATGGCGGTGATCGGCGCCTGCACCGCGTTCGGCGCCATCTGCGGATCCTCGGCGGCAACGACTGCGACCTTCGGCCGGGCGGCATTGCCCGAGCTCCTGCGCCACCGCTACGACGGCGGCCTTGCGACGGGTACAATTGCAGTCGGCGGCACGCTCGGCATTCTCATCCCTCCGTCCGTCATCCTGGTCGTCTATGCGATCTCGACCGAGCAAAACATTGCGAAGCTCTTCCAGGCGGCGCTCTTTCCGGGATTGCTGGCGGCGGTTCTGTACTGCCTCGTCATTCGGGTCGTGGTGCGCCGCCACCCACGGCTCGCGCCGCTCGACCCGCGCATGGAACTCGCGCCGGTCCGTCGATCGCGTTGGCAGCCGGTGCTGGCCGCCGCAGGCCTGGTGGCCGTCGCAGCGGCAGCCTTGTACGGGCGCATCGGCCTCTCGGTCGCAAGCATTCTGACGGCTGGCGTCCTGCTGCTGGCGCTCGTCGAGCTTGCCATTCTGCCGGCTCTCACCATTGCGCTCGTTGTCGTCGGCGGCATCTACGGCGGTGTCTTCACTCCGACCGAAGGTGCGGCGGTGGGCGCGATCGCCATGCTGGCGGCCGGCGTGCTGCGGGGCACGCTCAGCGCGGCGGACGTAACCGCGGCCTTGCGGCAGACGGCCGAAACTTCGGGCATGATCTTCATCATCCTGCTCGGCGCGGAGGTGTTCGGCGCTTTCCTGGCATTGACGCGGGTGCCGACCGTTGCCGCCGAAGCGATCGGCGCGCTTGGCTATTCGCCGTTCGTCGTTCTTGTCGCCATGCTGGCCTTCTACATCGCGCTCGGCGCCGTGATGGACGAGCTTGCAATGATCCTGCTTACGCTTCCCGTGTTCTTCCCGATCGTCCAGGCCCTCGACTTCGGCATGCCGCCGGACGATGTCGCGATCTGGTTCGGAATCCTGGTTCTGATCGTCGTGGGCATCGGCCTGACGGCGCCGCCGATCGGCCTCAACGTGTTCGTAATCTCCTCCATCGCCAGCACCATCCCGATCGCCACAACCTATCGCTCAGTGCTGCCGTTCCTTGTCGCGGACGTTTTGCGGCTCTCGCTGGTCGTCGCCTTTCCGGGCATGGCGCTCTGGCTGGTCCGCCTGCTCAACTGACGCCGCCTGCCCGACGGTCAGCCGCGGCGCAATCCGATGGGCTGCATCATGCGAACACAGGTCGCGATCATCGGCGCCGGTCCTGCCGGACTCCTCCTCGGCCAGCTGCTGCACCAGCGCAACATCGATTCCATCATTCTGGAGCGCCAGTCGGCCGAGTACGTGCTCGGTCGCGTTCGCGCCGGGATCGTCGAGCAGGGCACGATTGAGCTTCTGGAGGCCGCGGGAGCCGGCGAGCGGCTGCGCGCCGAAGGTCTCGTGCACGAGGGCACCCAGATCAGTGTCTGCGGCGTCCGGCATCGGATCGATTTCCGCAGCCTTGTCGGCAAGACCGTGACCGTTTACGGCCAGACGGAGATCACGCGCGATCTCATGGCTGCCCGGCGCGCGAGCGGGCGCCGGACCGTCTACGAAGCAGACGACGTGAGCCTCCACGGCTTCGACGGAGCGGCGCCGATCGTGCGGTTCGTGAAGGACGGAAGGGAGCAGGAAATCTCCTGCGACTATATCGCCGGATGTGACGGGTTTCATGGCGTCAGCCGACGGAGCATCCCGAGCGACCGCTTGCGCATCTATGAGCGCACCTATCCATTCGGGTGGCTCGGTGTCCTCTCGGAAACGCCGCCCGTGTCCGACGAGCTCATCTATGCCCAGCATGAGCGCGGCTTTGCGCTTTGTTCCATGCGCACGCCGACGCGCAGCCGGTACTACATCCAATGCCGCCTGTCGGAGCGGATCGAGGAGTGGCCCGATGCCCGCTTCTGGGAGGAGCTCCACAACCGTCTGGACCCGGCCGCACAGCGGGCCCTGATCACGGGTCCCTCGATCGAGAAGAGCATTGCTCCGCTACGGAGCTTCGTCGCCGAGCCGCTGCGCCACGGCCGGCTTCTGCTCGCAGGCGATGCCGCCCATATCGTGCCCCCGACCGGAGCCAAAGGACTCAATCTGGCGGCGAGCGATGTCGGCTACCTCAGCGAGGCGCTCGACGAGGCCATCAATCGCGGGAGCCTGACGGCCCTCGACGGATACTCCGATCGGGCGCTGCGACGGGTCTGGCTTGCCGAGAGGTTTTCCTGGTGGATGACCTCGTTGCTGCACACCTTTCCCGACAGCTCCGACTTCGACCGGAGAATTCAGCGCGCCGAGCTCGACTTCACGCTCTCGTCGCGTGCGGCCGCGACCGCACTGGCCGAGAATTACGTGGGGCTGCCGCTTTAGGCACGACGTTCGCCCAGGCGTCGCAGCGGAACGGCACGGCGTGATGCCGATGCGCCATCAAGCGCGACCGGCCGGCTCAAGCCCCGGTCGGCGTATTGCCGGCGCCGGTCGACGTCCCGGTGCGGGACCATCCCGCAAACTCGCGCAGTTGCAGAAGTCGGGCTATCGCCAATACGGATGCACCGGCGGCGGCGACGAGATCGGCGACGGTGCGCGACCAGGGGGCGGCAGCGTTCCAAACGTCGACCTCATGCAGGGAGATGAAACGAATGATGGCGAACCCGGCAGTCAGCCCCGCAAAGGCGATCGCGAGGCGATAGCGCTTGATATGATGCCAAAGCCAGATGAGACCGTAGATGAAAAGCGCAAGCACGACGAAAAGAACGGCGAGGCTTGCGGCAATCTGAAACATCCGGCGGTCCTCATACCAGCCTCTCTGTTTGAAGATGTCGCGGAGAAAGTCCCCGAAGCCACGAAGCAGGCCGTGGCTTCGCGCGAGCTTGGTCGCGGACACGAGGAAGAATACGGCCGACAATCCCGCCCACACCACGGCGTCGAAACCGGGCACGCCGTCGAGGACCGCTCGCCGGCAGGCAATCGCCGTCCACAATGCGAGTGCGCCCGCAACGAAGAGGGCCCCCACTCGCAACATGTCATCACTTATCATCGGGCAGTCCATCCTTGGCTGGGGCCGGTCCGAGAGTTCCCTGGAAGGTTCGGCGAGCGCGACCTTCGTGATGAATTGGCGACGATGTGGCGCTTCGCTCGAACGCCATCGAGACCTCGGTCGGCGCCCCGAAACGTCTTGCAGCCTACCACAGCCGATGCGCCCGGGGCGGCCTGGAGCGACCCGGGCCGCCCATTCCTCTCGCTCACGCCTGCCCGGCTTGCATGCCCGTGCAAAGGGCGCTGAGCGGTCCAGACACGGAGGACCTGCGCGATGCCGCGCCTATGGTCGACTTGAGTTGCCGATTGTTCCCCCGACGCAGCGGACTTCAGGCGCGCGGACACTCTCGTCGGCCTGACGACCGCAGAGGAGGCAAGAGAGGTCACTGCGATTGGCAAGGGATGCGGCGAGGCGTCCGCGGGCGTTCTTTCCACAGCGCCACGCGAGCCGCCAGTGGATCATCACCGCGCGCGCTGGCCCGTGGCGTGATCCCGATCGAGGGCGCAGTCCGCCGCTAGCGGGGCCGTTGCGGAGTTGCGAACCCGAGCGCTGGTTATCCCGCGCGGCTTCGCCGGCAGCGCGTTGGCGGCATCTCGCCAGACCCAAAGCCCCAGTCGTGCTCCCGTCCAAGCGACCGGCTCATGCACCTCTCTGCACGAGCCGCCCGTGATCGATGGACAGAAGTCTGTGGTGAAAACGCGCGAGTTGGCGGTGATGCGAGATGCTCACGATCGTGGTGTGTGGCAAGCCGTCGACCAGGGCTTGATAGAGATCCGCTTCCGTCGCCTCATCGAGTGAGGCCGTCGCCTCATCGAGGAAGAGCCATTGCGGCTGGTGCAGGATCGCCCGCGCGATGGACAGCTTCTGCTGCTCGCCCCCGCTCAGGACCTGCCCCCAGTTCTGATTTTCATCGAGACGGTCGCAAAGGTTGCCGAGCCCCACCCGAACGAGCACGTCACGGATGCGCTCCGGCGGAAATGTGCCGGGCAGCGATGGATAACAGACAGCATCCTGCAGCCTGCCGATCGGCAGATAGGGCTTCTGCGGCAGAAACATCATCCGGTAACGGGATGGAACCAGAACCTGACCGGACCCGTGCGGCCAGATCCCGGCGAGCGTGCGCAACAGCGTGCTCTTGCCGCTGCCAGGGGCTCCGCCGAGCATCAGCGTCTCACCCGGCTCGATCGTGAGGTTGCCAGCACGCAATATGACCGTGTCATCGGGCAGGGCGATGGCGAGGGCCCTGGCCTCCAGCCTGTCGGATGCAGTCTCGCGCCAGGCGATTCCGGGATGCTCGGCGGCTTCCTCGGCGGTCTTGGCGAGGGCGGCCTCGAAGGTCAGGAGGCGATCGACGCTCGCCTTCCAGGAGGCGAGCGCCTGATAGTTGAAGACGAACCAGGACAGCGCCGAGCGCACGGTGTCAAACGCACCGGCGATCTGGGTCAGTCCGCCGAGGGTGACGGTGCCGGAGAAGTAGCGGGGCGACGCCAGAAAATAGGGAAGCAGAACGCCAACCTGCGCATAGGCGCTCGACAGCGTGTTGAGCTTGAACGTCGCCACCATGATCTGCCGCCAGTTCCGGTTGAGGCCGGCGATCCGGCCATCGATCTGCTGGCGCTCCGCCGCCTCGCCACGCTGCAGCGCAATGCCCTCGGCATGCTCGCGCGTGCGCATGAGCCCGTACCGAACGTCGGCCTCGAGCCGCTCCTGCTGAAATCGGAGGCTGATCAGCGGGCGACCGACGAAGTGAGTGGCAATGCTTCCAATGATGGCATAGGCGAGTGCCGCCCAGACCATGTCGCCCGGAATCGACCAGCCGTTTCCGACTGCGGCAAGCACGATGGGGCTCGAGACGCTCCAGAGAATTGCGATAAAGGTGACCAGGGTCACCGTGTTGTGAAGGAATCCGAGGACCAGATCGACCGTGCTCGTGGCCAGAAGCTTCAAGTCCTCAGCGATCCGCTGGTCGGGATTGTCGGTGCCTTTCGGATCATGCTCGAGCCGGTAGTAGCGCTCGCCGCTCAGCCAGTTGTCGAGATGGTCACTCGTCATCCACAGACGCCAGCGGATCTGCAGCATCTGCGTGAGGTAGGTTTGCAGCGCGCCTCCCGCAACGGTCAGCACGGACAGCACGAAGAACTGAGGAATGAGCACCCAGAACGCACTGCTGTCCTTGCGCTCGAGCGCGTTGAAGAAGTTCCGGTTCCAGTAATTGTACTCAACGTTGAGATAGACGAGGCCAAGCGTGATGCCGAGGATCGAGATGAGCAGAGCCCATGCCGCGCCGACCTCATTGGAGCGCGTCCAGTAGGGATGGATGAGCGCGAACGCCCTTCTGGCAAAGGCAGCCGGCCTTTCGGCACCACGCGATTGCATACGTTCCTCCCTCGCAGGGAACGCAGGCCGGCGCATGGCCCGGCTGGCGCCGAGGCCGCCCTTTCGGGACGTCGAGCCCTCCCCTGATCAGGCCGATGTGGCCCGCTTGCGCAGAATGTGCAAGCTCTTGTAGCGGCCGGCATCCTCAAACGGCCGGAGCTTCACGACCTGCCGGATCGTGGCCTCAGCCTGATCGTAGGCGAACGAGCCGGCGTAGAATATGAGCTCTCCGCCAGGCCGCAGCCGGTCCGCCAATACGAGCGTCATTTCGACGTTCGTGAGCGCCCCATAGGCCTCGTTGTGATGGGTGCGGAATTCGCCGATGTGAAACAGAGTTGCAATGTCGAGTTCCGGCATCAGACGCCGGCTGATCTGGTAGATGTCGCCGAAGTAGACCTTGTAGCTGAAACCGAGCCGCGGATTGTCGATCAGCAGCTTGACGTAGTCCTCATGCTCCTGCGGGCTGGACGTGATGCCGAGAACATGGTTGTCCGATCCGTCACTCGCGGTTCTCAATCCGACGATGTGATGGCTTCCCGTGCCCATGTGGAAGATGTCTTTGCCACGAAGTTTCCGCTCGGCGAGATAATCGAGGAAGTGCAGATCGCATGGGCATTGCTGTTCGTCGAGATCCCACTTGGCGTCCCAGTAATTAAGTTTGCTCATCGAGTCCTCTCCTGACCGCGCGCGTAACGAGGCGAGTTCGCGTCGAACAGGCCCACCGGACGCTTTCCCCGAGCGGGTCCAATCCCGCGCCCGATGAGCCGGTCATCGCAGTCGCCGCGGACTGCCCGTGCGCCGAGTGCCGCTCCATGGCCGAGCCAGCAACGCCGCCAGCACATCTGGCGTCACCTGAGATGCGTTCCATCGGCATGATCCATCCCTGGTCTTGAGGACCCCATGCGGCAACATCTCCGAGCCGGCACTATGCACCGCTTCGAACGTGTCAGCGGCCATGCAACTGCTTTCCGCGAAGCTCGGCAACCGCCCCGGCGAGGGGACTGAACTCGAACCGCACGCGATGCCGCCCCGCCGGCACGTAGACCGCGCGAAACATGACGTTGGCCTTGTGGATAACGGCCGGCGTCTCATCGACCAGCGCCCCCCACCATGGATGCCACGCGTCGTTGAGCACGACGAAGCCAGGAACCGGGCTTTCCGCTTCAATCTCGACCACCGTGTTCTCGTAGCGCACGATCATGACGCTGCTCGCCGCGGCGTCCTGCCGGCTGGTGTCGTCAGGCGCCAGCCAGAACGTCTCGTCACCCTTTTCAAGAAGGACTGTGTCGCGGGGATCGAACTCCGGCCAGCGGCCTTCGGCGATCATCTGCCTGAAATCGGTCGGCATGGCCCGTCGGGCAAAGAGGACCCGCGGCAGCGCATCCGTGTTTTCATAAATAAACGCATGTTTCGTGCGTGCGACAAACTTCATGGCGCCGCGCGCCAGGGACGGGTCGACCTGCTCGATCGGCACGCTACTGGCGATGAATCGCAAGCCAAGGAGATTGGCCATCGTGCTGCGATAGGATGGAAACAGGGGACTGAACTGGCGCTGATCGGGGCCCGCGATGTGATCGCGGGCCCCGATTGCCGCTGAGACCGTTCCGATCCGCAAGGGATTGTAGCCAAGCGTGTGCTCGAGGCCGTGCACCATGGCACAGTTCGGCCATTCGAAGCCAAGGCCCACGAGCTCAACCCTGTCGCGCCATTCGCTCCCGACCGAGCGGCGCATGCGCTCCTTCAGGAAGCGGATGGTTTCGTTGGTGCTGCGCGGATCGAGCACCTCGTACTCCGCGGAGCTGCTGGCGGTCGATTCGTTCGGACCGTTGTTGGCGGCAAGATCGACCACCATCAGGCCAGCCGTCGCGGCAGCCGCGGCGATGGGATGCGCGATCGCCCAGCGACGCAGCGACGTGGCGACGGCCAGAGACGCAAGCAGCCAGACAACGGCCAGAAAGATCGGCTTTTGCGCATACTGCAGCTTGTCTTCCGCCGCCGCCACGGCGAATGCGGCAAGCAGCACCGCAATCAGTCCGACGGCCACCCCGGTCCGCCATCCCGGCTTCGGGTCCGGCAACTGATGACCGAGCCATCGATGCGCCAGATAGCCCCCGAGGATGGCGAGCATGGCGCCAAGCATGAACGTCGCGTCCGCGGGCCTGCGGAACAGCGACACGCCCGGGACCCATCGGTAGGCAAGCTCGAACGCCGGGGTGTACGTCCCAAGCGCATAGACGAGCATCAGCAGCGCGGCGATCGTGAAAAATCTGATCTCGCGCGCCCAAACCAGCCCGCGCGACAGTCCGATTGTCAGGACCAGCAGCATCGGCAGGGCGCCGATATAAAGCTGACTCATGTTCTGCGAGAGCGTTAGCTCGCGCGGGTTCCAGCTGGCGCTGTAGGGCCCCCAATAGTCGACCTTCGGATCCAGCGCGCCGAAGAGGTCGCCCACGATGGCCGTGAAAAGCGAGACCGGATGCAGCGAGCCCCGCGCCGCCTCCTCGAAGGGAATGACGGGGCGGCTGGACGACGTCAGATAGAGCGTCGTGAGAAGGAGCGGGAGTGCGGCGACTGCGAGCGTCACCGCGGCAGCAACCGCAAGGGGCGCAACCGAGTGACGGATGGCGGCGAAGGGCTTCGCTGCAGACAGGCAGAACGACAAAACCAGACCGGCGAGCAGATACGCGCCAAGGAGCCCGACCTGATTGGGCTCTGCGAGCATCGCCCCGACGGCGAGCCCGGCGGCAGCTCCCCAAAATGCCGAGCGCCGCCGCAGCGCCCTGTCGAGCAGCCAGAGCGCAAGGCAAAAGAACGCATAGCTTTGGATCTGCCCGATATGCTGGATGCGCCAGGCTGCCGAACTGCCGAAGGTGATGACGATCGCGGCCAGCGCGGCGCCGGCAGGATGCCATTGTCGGTCCCGGAAGAGGCCGATGATCGCAAGGCCCGCCATCGCCAGCAGCGCGAAAACATAGATGTCGAGCAGCCAGAACGAAGGAACGGCATCGAGAATGGCCAGAACGTAGGCAGGAGAGAAGATCAGCGACTGCGGATCCGCGATCTGCGGTACGCCAAGGAAAACGTGCGGCGACCAGAACGGCGATTGCCCCGAATGCAAGGCATTCGCCAGGAATTGGATCTGGGCCTGAAAGTGCGCCTTGGCATCGTAAGGGATCGTGCTGGCGCCCGTGATCCACGGAAACGACAGCACGAGCCAGGCAATCAGATAGACGCCAACGGCGACGGCGGTTGGCGAGGCACTCAAACGGCGGAAGAGAAACCGAATCGGTGCGACCATGGGGACTTGCGGTGGCTCGTCGATGGATCAGACACGCCCGCGGGTTGCCGGCAAGCGCGCGCGATCTCGATCGTCCGTCCCAATGGTCATGCGAACCTCCCTCGCGCACTCGATCTGGTGTCGAGTTGGCCAGCTTCTACTCCGAGCGCATGTCGCGCGACAAGCCGACGCGCCGGGCGGCCTTGCCCGCAGGGCCGCTGGCGTCACCGCCGGGCGTTGCCCAGCCATCAGCATAACCTATTCATAAATGACATATTTCCGGGTCTTGCGTGCGCTGCGGACGACGGCCGGCGGACAATTCGCTCTGACGTCGTCGCTTCCCGACTGCGCACCTCGCAATTGCTCCCCCTGAGCTGGCCCCTCAGTTCATATTATCCGGATCTCACGGCAGACCTGGATGCCTCCGTCATTCGACGGACGCCGCGGACCCTTCCGGCGGAGGGTCTCGCATCACTCGTGCCGCAGGGCCTCGATCGGGTTCAGCCGCGCCGCCCGGCGCGCGGGGAAGAAGCCGAAGATCACGCCGACCAGAGCCGAGAACACGAACGCATAGGCGACAACGGTCGCGTCGATACCGAACGGAACTCCGAGCGCGGTCGTCGCAAGCCATGCCAGTGCGAGACCGAGACAAACTCCGACGAGGCCGCCAAAGACGGAAAGCACCACGGCTTCGACCAGAAACTGAGCGAGCACCTGGTGTTCGAGTGCGCCGATGGCCAGGCGGATGCCGATCTCGCGCGTGCGCTCCGTGACCGAGACGAGCATGATGTTCATGATCCCAATGCCGCCGACGACGAGGCTGACCGCCGCGACGGCGGCAAGGAGGCCCGTCAGGATCGCCGTGGTGCCTGCTTGCGCCTGGGCTATCTGCGTCATGTCGCGGACCGTGAAGTCATCCTCCTTTCCGCGGCCGATGTTGCGCCGCTCGCGCAGGAGCCATTCGAGATCCCGTTGCACCTTGGCCGTGTCGGTGCCCTCGGCGGCCGAGACGACGATCCGCCGGATTTCGGTGTTGCCGGCCAGTCGCCGCTGAAAGGCGCGCAGCGGCATCAGAATGATGTCGTCCTGATCGCCGCCGAAGCTGGATTGGCCCTTCACCGACAGAACGCCGATCACCTCGCAGCTCACGTTGCCGATGCGCACCGACCGCCCGAGCGGATCCAATTGGCCGAAAAGGCGCGACCTCACGGTGTTGCCGATAATGCAGGCAGCACGCCCGCCTCTCACCTCACCGTCGTAGAACTCCCGCCCGGCCTGCAGCGACCAGCCCTGGCTGATGAGGAAATCGTTGTCGGTTCCGGTCACCGTCGTCGCGCGGCTCTCGGTTCCGAACACGGCGACCTGCGATTTCTGGCTGATGGGCGCCACCGCCTTCAAACCGCTGACCTGGCTCCGGATGGCCTCCACATCGCGCATCGAGAAGGCCTTGGCGTCCATGCTGGCGCGGCCCGGACCAAACTGGCCGGGACTTGCGAACAGCACGTTGGCCCCGAGCCTCGCGAGCTCTGCGGTGACCTTCGCGGTTGTACCGTTGCCTATGGTCACCATGGCGATCACGGCCGCGACGCCGATCACGACGCCGAGCACCGTCAGGGATGAGCGCAAGGCATTACGCCGTATGGCCTTCAGCGCCAGCCTGATCGATTCGAACAGCATCAGGCGAACTCGCGATTGAGGACATCGCTGTCGATGCGGCCGTCGAGGAAGCGGACGATGCGGCGGGCGTAAGCTGCGACATCACTTTCATGCGTTACCATGACGACCGTGAGACCACGCTCCCGATTGAGCTTCCTGATGAGGTCCATGATCTCCCGACTGGTGCGCGTGTCGAGGTTTCCCGTCGGCTCATCAGCAAGCAGCACCTTAGGATCGGTGACGATGGCGCGAGCAATAGCGACGCGCTGCTGCTGCCCGCCGGACAGCTCGGAAGCGGTGTGGCGCTCGCGGCCTTCGAGACCGACCTGCGCCAGAGCCTGCGAGGCGAGAGCTCGGCGACGATCGGCAGGAATGCCACGGTAAATCAGGGGCAGCTCGACATTCTCGAGCGCTGACGTGCGCGGCAGAAGATTGAAGCCCTGAAAAACGAAGCCGAGCAGATGGCGACGGATCAACGCCCGCTCATTGCGCGAAAGCGAACCGACGTCGACACCCTCGAACAGGTATTGGCCTCGCGTCGGCATATCCAGGCAGCCAATGATGTTCATGGCTGTGGACTTGCCGGAACCGGATGGCCCCATGATCGCCACGAACTCTCCCGCGTCGATGCGAAGGTCGACTCCATCGAGGGCGTTGACCGCCGCCGCGCCGGTTCCATACGTCTTGGCGACGCCACGAAGCTCGATGATGGGACAATGGGTGGCGCTCGCCGCTGTCATCGCAGCCCCCGGCGTCAATTTCTCAGCACCGTGTGATCAATGATTGCCGTGTCGCCCACATTCACCGGGCCAGCGCGGATTTCGGTTCTGCGGCCGTCGCTGGCACCGATCGAGACGGCGACGGCCGTTGGCAGCCCACCCTTGAGAAGCCAAACCGTGCGCTGTCCGGTTGCCTCTTCCCTCTTGGCGGGGGCCCGAAAGACCGGCGGACCCGGAAGGAGCCGCTGCAGAAAGCTTCGACTGTCCGTGGACGTCGTCGCCTCCGGTGGGCTGTAGCGCAGCGCCGCATTCGGGATCAGCAGCGCATCGGGGATCTCGGTGACGCGGATTTCCGCCGTGGCCGTCATGCCGGGGCGCAGCAGCAACTCCGAATTGTCAACCGTGAGGACCGCCTTGTACGTGACCACTCCTTGGATCGTCTCCGAGGCGAAGCGGACATCCCGGATGACGGCAGGAAAGCGGCGTTCCGGATAGGCATCAACGGAAAACGTTGCGCTCTGACCTGCTTTGACCTTGCCGACGTCGGCCTCATCGACATCGACCTGCAGCTCCATCTTGGTCAGATCCTCCGCGATCGTGAACAGCACCGGCGCCTGAAACGACGATGCGACGGTCTGACCGGGATCGACGTTGCGTTTCAGGATCACGCCACCGATCGGCGAGACGATCCGAGCCTTGGCAAGATTGGTCTCATTGAGCTGAAGCTCGGCCTCCGCGATGCCGACTTCGGCCTCGGCGATCGCCAGACCGGCGACCGCCCGCTCGTAGGCGGTCTGAGCCAGCTCCAAGTCCTGAGCCGACGTGACGCTGCGGCCCGCGAGCACCTTCTTGCGCGCCAGATCATGCTCTTTTTCGAGCATCGCGGCGCGAGCATCGGCTACCTTGGCCCGCGTCGATGCGAGCTTGGCGCGCGAACTCCTGACCGTGGCCAGGAGCTTGTCGGTGTCGAGCTCTGCAAGGACTTGGCCGGCGGTGACCACCGAGTTGTAATCGACCAGCACCTTGCGCATGGTGCCGGACAGCTCACTTGAGACGTCGACCTTGGTGATAGGCTGCACCGAGCCGGTGGCGGTTACGACGACCAGCAGCCTGTCCCTGACGACCGGCTCGGTGACGAAGCTGATCGCGCTCTGCCCGCGGCCGGTCCAGATCCAGAGCGTCGCCGCCGTCAGGGCGATTATGACAAGGCCAATCCAGAGGCTCGTCGGGCGGCGAAGCCAGCTTGCGCGCGCATTACGGGCCGCGAGCAGAATCTGCTCGATCCCCAAGCGATCGCTTCGGTCCGAAGGCTGGTTCACGCTGCATTTCCAATCTGTCGAATGAACACGAGACGTCCCATGTGGCGCCGGCGCGAGGCGAGCCCGCGCGCTGTCGTCCCGTGGTCGGCGCATCGGCTCCTTTGAGCCGGTTGGGTGATCCGTCGCTTTGATGCGTCGCAACCTCGCATCGCAGCTGCCGACGGGCGGCATAGAGGCTCGAGCCGCACCACCTCAGACGGGCGCCGCACTCCCATCGCGCAGCGCCGATCTTCCGGGCATGCGTGGCGACTTGCCGAGCTCCGACCGCCGAGCCGGGGTCTTGCCGGGAGCCGGCTGCCTGCAAGCGGCCATCGTCGCCGTGCCGCCGAAAGGAGTCGCCGCCCGGGAATGACGTTCTCGCGCGACCGACCGGAATGAGAAATGAGTGGACGCGCTCGGCCAGGGAGGAAGCACTGCGATGACAATCGATGCAATATAGTAAGAATTTTCTCTTTTTCCGTCATTTTCACTTCAGTTTTGGAATTTTTTTGCTATTTTGTCTCTGAATTTTAGTTTGGAGGGTGCAGTGCAGCAGAGTTCGCCTCAGGCGTCGCCCGAAGCCGATTTTCGCGATCTGAAGCTGGTCGTCTCGCTTTCCGACGGCGGCCGCTTCGAGCCTCCGGCGGCCGCGGGCTTCCGAGTGATGGAGCTGATCCGGGCATTCGGCCTCCCCATCAAGGCGGAATGCGGCGGCGCCGGTATCTGTTCGACATGCCACGTGCGGATCCCGGCACGCTGGCGTCACGCGCTGCCGCCCCCCACGACCGAGGAGCTCGCCAAGCTCGACGAACTTCCGACCGCCGATGAGGCGTCGCGCCTTGCCTGTCAGCTTCTCATGACGGCGGAGCTCGACGGCCTCGAAGTCGAAGTGCAGCCCGACAGCGTCGTTCCGCAGACCTATTGGGTGGCGGGGTGATGACATGGCTTCGTTTCCGATATTCGTCGATGTCGGCGCTCGACCGCCACTGGTCGTCGGTGGCGGCGATCTGGCTCTAGCCAAGGTTCGCCTGCTGCTGCTGCGCGCGCCGACTGTCGACGTCTTCGCCGCAGGCCAGCTCGCGGATGGGTTCGCGCCGATCGTTGCCGCTGGCCGCGTCACGATTTGCCCGCGCCCGGTCACCGATCGGGATATGCGAGGGCGACCGTTCGTCATTTCGGCAACCGCAGCCGAGGACTTGGACCGCGCCGTCTCGATGCGTGCCCGCGCACTCGGCGTGCCGGTCAATGTTCCCGACCGCCCCTCGCTCAGCTCCTTTTCACTTCCAGCCCTGGTCGATCGGGGAACGGTCACGGTGGCGATCGGCACGGATGGCGCCGCGCCGTCGCTCGCGACGCGGCTTCGAAACGACCTTGAACTTGCGCTGCACCCTCGCCTCGGCCGACTGGCCGACATCGCGCGCACGTATCGCGACAGAGCCGCGCGGGCGATCCCGCCCGGCGCTGCCCGACGGGCATTCTGGGACCAGCTGCTCAGCGGTCCGTCGGGCAAGGCCATTCTTGACGGCGACGAAGCGCGCGGCCGCGCGCTGGCCGAGCGAGCCATCGGCGAAGCGAGCGATCCCGGCCCACAGGGCCGCGTCATCCTTGTCGGCGCCGGTCCAGGCGATCCCGACCTCTTGACACTCAAGGCCGTGCGCGCCCTCAAGTCGGCGGACGCAATCGTCCATGACGGCCTCATGGGGGAGGGTGTGCTCGCCTACGCCCGGCGCGAGGCGACGCTCATATCCGCGTCCAAGGCGAGAGGCCGCCATGCCCGCTCGCAGGCGGAGATCAACTCCCTGCTGGTGGCGCTCGCTCGCGAAGGTAAGACCGTGGTCCGTCTCAAGGGCGGCGATCCGTCAATCTTCGCGCGAGGCGGTGAGGAAATCGACACGTTGCGCGCCTTCGGCATCCGCGTCGAAGTGATCCCCGGGATCACTGCCGCCACGGCGGCCGCAGCATCGCTGCAAATCCCGCTCACGCATCGCGACCTGGCACGTTCCGTGACCTTCATTTCCGGTCATGCCCCCGGCGACGGCGCAGCGCAGTTCGACCAACTCGACTTCGCGGCTCTGGCGAGGTCTCGCACAACTCTCATCGTCTATATGGGGCTTGCGACCGCACGCCCCCTCGCGGCGCACCTCATGGCGTCAGGATGGCCGGCATCGACGCCGGTTCTTGCCGTCGCACGGGCGACTCAGCCAGGGGAGAGGCGCCTCGCTACGACGCTGGATGTGCTTGCAGTCGAAGGCGCGCGCGGCCTCGACAGCCCGGCGCTGCTCATCATGGGCGAGGTGGCAGGCCTCGCGATCGCCGGCACGGCCGAGCACCCCGGACAGAAGGCCCCACGGGCCGCGACAAGGGAGCTTGCCGATGCCTAGTGTCGTCACAGCCAATGATCTTCGCACCGGCGCGGTCGTCTATCTGACCCACGACGGCAGATGGGTGCGCGATCTTCAACAGGCGGCATGCGCAAGCAACGAAGAAGAGCTGAAGCGGCTCGTCCTGCTCGCGCAGGCTTCGGTCGAGGCGAACGAGGTTACGGCGGTCTATGCCTTCGATGCCCGGATCGTGGAGGGCCGGCCCGCTCCGATCACCGTGCGCGAACACATTCGTGCGGCGCAAACTCATACCGGCGGAGAACCGGCCCATGTACCGATACGATGAGCTTGATCGAACCCTGGTTGCCGAGCGCGCGCGCCAGTTCCGCTCGCAGGTCGAGCGCCGCCTTGCAGGCGCGCTCACCGAGGAACAATTCAAGCCGTTGCGATTGCAGAACGGTCTCTATCTGCAGCTTCATGCGTACATGCTGCGCGTCGCCATTCCCTACGGCGTCCTGACAGCACGCCAGCTTCGCCAGCTCGCCTTCATCGCCCGCAGATGGGATCGCGGGTTCGGTCACTTCACGACCCGGCAGAACATCCAGTTCAACTGGATCAGGCTCGCGGACGCGCCCGACATCCTGGACGCGCTGGCGGAAGTCGACATGCACGCGATCCAAACGAGCGGCAACTGCATCCGCAACGTCACGGCCGATCCCTATGCCGGCGTCGCCGTCGATGAGCTGGAGGACGCACGCGTTTGGGCAGAGGTGTTGCGCCAGTGGTCGACCAACCACCCGGAGTTCAGCTTTCTGCCCAGAAAATTCAAGATCGCCATATCCGGCGGCGCAGAGGATCGCGCCGCGACTCTCTTCCATGACATCGGTCTGAGGATCGTGAAGAGCGCAACAGGCGAAGCGGGCTTCCGAGTCTTCGTCGGCGGCGGCCAGGGACGAACGCCGTGCGTGGCGCAGATGATCGCACCGTTCATCCCGCGCAATAAGATCCTCTCATATCTCGAGGCGATCATGCGGGTCTACAACCTGCATGGCCGCCGCGACAACATCTACAAGGCGCGCATCAAGATTCTCGTCGGTGCGCTCGGCATCGAGGAATTCCGCGCGCAAGTCGAAGCGCAATGGGCGAAGCTCGATCGGGCCACAATCAATCTGTCTGGCGACGCGTTTGAGCGGATCGCCCGCCACTTTGCGCCGAAACCACTGACACCACGCGCCCCAAAGGACCCGGCCATTGCGACGCGCCGAAGAGCCGACGCCGCTTTCGACCGGTGGGTGCGAACCAATGTGTTGGCGCATCGGCAACCGGGCTACGCCATCGTCAACATTTCGCTCAAGGAGCCAGGACGGCCCCCTGGGGACGCGACGGCAGAGCAGATGGAGGCGGTCGCTGGGCTCGCCGAGCAGTTCGGTCATGATGAGATCCGCGTGACCTATCAGCAGAACCTGGTGCTGCCCGCAGTGGCCATCGCCGACCTCGGCAAGGTCTACAATGGATTGCTCGCAGCCGAGCTCGCGACAGCAAACACCGGGCTCATATCCGACATCATCGCCTGCCCCGGCCTCGACTACTGCAACCTCGCGAACGCCCGTTCCATCAATATCGCGCAGCAAATTTCCCAACGCTTCGCCGACGCGCAACTCGCGGAAGCGATAGGACCGCTGCGCCTGAACATCTCGGGCTGCATCAATGCCTGCGGTCATCATCACGCAGGCAACATCGGCATTCTCGGCGTCGACAAGAAGGGAAGCGAGCACTATCAGATCACACTCGGCGGCAATCCCGGAGACGAGGCAGCCATCGGTGAGATCGTCGGCCCGAGCTTCCCGGCCGGCGGTGTCGCCGACGCCATCGAGACGATCGTCAGAACGTACCTCAAGCTCCGGCGCGATCCATCCGAGCACTTCGCCGCTGCGTACCGTCGGCTGGGCAAGGCGCCATTCCGGCAGGCGCTCTATGAGCCCGCCACGGTGCGGGAAAGCGCGGCCGCCGAAGGAGGGCAATGCCGTGTCTGAGCCAACGCCGCTCCTCGCGCCGCTGAAGCCGAGACAGATCGACGCCCGCCTTTGGCGCCGCGGGACGTTCGTTGCCGACGAGTGGAGCATGATCGCAGCTGACGAGCCGCCGCCTCCTGGCCGCCTCCCCATCTTTCCGCTCGCGCGCTGGCGGCAGGACGGGACGGCCCGTGCGGCGACCGGAGCGCCTGCCGGTGTCTGGCTCCCGACCGGAGAGACACTCGATGCCGTTGCGGACGATCTCGCGTGGATTGCGCTCGTCGCGCTCCCGTTTCCAAAGTTTTCGGACGGGCGCTCCTACTCCGCTGCGCGCCAGCTGCGTGAGGCTGGCTATGCCGGTGAGGTCCGAGCCTTCGGTGACGTCCTCCTCGATCAGATACCGCTGATGCTTCGCGCCGGTTTTGATTCCTTCCTGATCACGGACGCGGCAACGATCCTGGCGCTTGAACGGGGTCCAACGGCGGCCGTTCCGGACGGGGTCGGTTGCCTGCGGGCGACGCGGAACAACTTATCCGCACGGTAATTCCGATCGCTTTGCGCCTCCTGTCGCAGCCCGCGACAGACCGCCACTTGATCCGCGTTTCATTGGACAGCCAAACGCCCCCTCGGCTATCGAGGCGGGGCGCCGACATCGCATCGGCGCCGCACCAGAGGCATGCCACGCGATGCGATTGAACCGATCGACGAGCCACGCCATTCGTATTGCGCTCGATTGCGCCGGCTCCGGCGACCAGCTCATCAAGGTTGCCGATCTCTCCGATCGGCTCGGGATTACCCGGCAAAACGTTTTCAAGATCGTGCACATCCTCTCGCGCGCGGGTTTGTTGACGGCCATGCGCGGCCGCAACGGCGGCGTGAAGCTCGCACGACCGGCCGGCGAGATCCGGGTCGGCGATGTGGTCAGAGCCATGGAGACAACGGAAATCGCGCTCCTGGGAGTGAGCCGTTCGAAGGCGAGCCGCAGGATATCGATCGACGTCAATCGCGTTCTTGACGACGCGCTCGAAGCGTTCGTGTCGATCCTCGATCAGCACACACTGGCTGAGCTTGCCGCCGAGAAAGGCGCCGCTTCAGGGCGGGAAGCCCGGTCTCGCACACCGCGCAAGCGGTCGGCCGCGCCGGCAAAGCGCCCTCAAACGCGGGCGGATGTGCGGCGCGCGCACTAGGCGCGCTGCCTGCCGCCCAGCAGCCGCTCACAGTTTGGATTCGTTCCAAACAGCAATGCAAGAATTAGAGTAATTCCAAAGTCTTCCTGGCCACTCGGTCGCAGTTGACACTCGCGGGCATTGTTTGTTTCTTGACGTCGACAGTAAACTTTTAATGGCCGCAAGCAACGTCACACCAGTGAGGGATCGGGAGATGGCACGCAAATCCGCACATTCCGCCGCGATGGCACTTGGAGTTGTGCTTTTGGGACCTGCGGGAATTGCTCAGGCGCAAGGAGACGTGAACATCTACTCCTACCGCGAGCCCGCACTCATCGATCCGCTGCTCAAGGCATTCACCGCCAAGACCGGCATCAAGACGAACGTGGTCTTCGCGAGCGCAGGGCTCAATGAGCGTCTGGCGGCCGAGGGCGCTGCGAGCCCCGCGGATCTCCTCCTCACCGTCGATGCCGGCCGCCTCTCCGAGGCGAAGGACGCCGGCCTGACGCAGCCCGTCAAATCGCCAGCGCTCGAGGCCCTGCCCGCCGCCTTCCGAGATCCGGACGGGCATTGGTTCGGGCTCACGATGCGTGCCCGCGTGATCTACGCGTCGAAGGAGCGCGTGAAGCAGGATCACATCACCTACGAGGAGCTTGCCGACCCGAAGTGGAGGGGCAAGCTGTGCTCCCGCTCCGGTCAGCACGTCTACAACACTTCACTGGTCGCGACGATGATTGCGCACAAGGGCGAGGCTGCGACGGCAGACTGGCTGCGCGGCGTCAAGGCAAACCTCGCGCGCAAGCCTGCCGGCGGCGATCGCGAACAGGTGAGGGACGTGCATGCGGGCCTCTGCGACATCGCGATCGGCAACACCTACTACATGGCGGCGATGCTGAAGAACCCTGAGCAGCGGGCATGGGCCGAGAGCGTCCGCATCATCTTCCCGAACACGCAGGACCGAGGCAGTCACATCAACATCTCGGGAGTCGCGCTCGCCAAGCACGCCAAGAACAAGGACCTCGCCATCAGGCTGATGGAATTCCTGGCATCGGATGAAGGCCAATCCATCTACGCCAGCGTCAACAATGAGTATCCCATCTCGAGCAAGGTCTCGCCGTCGGAAACGGTCAAAAGCTGGGGAGTTCTGAAGCCCGATCCGCTGCCGTTGTCGAACATCGCGAAATACCGCAAGCGCGCCTCCGAGATCGTGGACGAGGTGGGATTCGATGCGGGCCCGACGAACTGAGATGGCACGCCTCGCGAGGGCTCCGTCATGAAGCGGAAGGCGTACGGCCGCACGTTCGAGGTCGCGCGCACGGCCGACACCGCCCGGGCGCGGACCGCGTCCCGCCTGCCGGAACCGGACTGCCTCGTCGGTCTCGGGTTTCGCTACTGGGTGCTGGGCCGAAAGACGGGACGGATCGAGCACTGGGAGCGGGCCTGGAGCCTTTATACCGGGCTGTTCGGTCTGTGCGGCGCGCGCATGGCGGTCGGCTCGCTGTCCTGCTGGGTGGCATCGCTGGCGCGGGCTTCGCTGCGCGAGATCGAGGTGCTTTCAGGAGACGGCCGCAACTTCTGCCGCGACGAGTGTCTGGCCGTTTCCATGATCGCCGCCTGTCAGCACAATACCTGTCCAGCCATGCGGGCGTGCGCCTTCGCATTGATCGAATCGTCCATGATCGACGGTGTCATAGACGAGGCCCACGCGTTCGCCGACATTCTTACCAGCTTGGAGCAGCGCCTCTCCCCGGGGTCGATCGTCGCCGCGCCAATCAGGCCGGCAGGCAGTGGGCCGCACTGACGAGCGCGGCCGATCAACAACGACGCCCGCACTGCCCGAGCAGTTCTCGGCCAGCCGGAGTGACCTCGACGACACTGCCGCCACCCGGCAAGCTGGCCCGACGCACCAGACCGCGGTCGACGGCATCTTCCCACACGGTCAGTCGCGGGCACGAGGTGCGCCAGGCGTCCATGACATCCGCGTAGGCACGCGGCTCCTTCGCGATCCACTCGACGAGGTCGAGCACCAGCGGCTCGATGGTCGTACTCATTTGCCGTCTCCTCAATTTTCGGCGAAAGCCAGCTGATAAAGGCCTTGCGCCATGTAGACGCAGGCGACAGCCGTAATGATGCGGTGCGCCCAGGTGCGATATTGCATTTCCGTCAGTCTTTCGAGGACCGGCTTGGCGAGAGACGTTCCGGCGACGGTCGCAGCAACCGCGATCGCGGCGAGCATCGGATCGAGCCCGCCCGCCGTTTCGACAATGCCGCCAAAATAAGCGAGCTTGGCAGCATGGCAGCATACTTGGCAAACCGCCTTGGTGGCGATCACCTGTCTCCGCTCAAGCCTGCCGCTCAGGAAGAAGGTGTCAATCAGCGGTCCCGAGACGCCGGCCAGCAACATGAAAATCATCGAGACGGCGCCGACGAGCAGTCCGTGCGCCGCACGTTCCGGGTCCGGCTTCCATCGCGCAGGCATAAGACGGACCAAGAAGGGCGTGGCGCCGAGCAGGACGAGCGTCAGTGGTTTCGACGGCACGTAGCGCCACACTGACCAAACCGCAAAGGCCACGGCGCAACCGAGGAGAAATGACCCCGCGGCCTTCCAATTGACGTAATTCAACCAGAGCAGCCCCCGCCAGCCGTTGGACGTCATCTGCGTCACGGCATGCAGCGTCATCGCCTCCGGCAGCGAAAGAACCGCGAGCAGCACGCCGAGGAGGATCATGCCGCCAGCCATTCCGAAGATGCCGGACAGAAAGGAGGTCGCCAGCATTACAGCGGCCAGGGAAGCAAGAAGCAGCGGCGTCATGGTTGGCTCATGCGGGATGCTTCGCGCAGTGTCCCCCACATTGCTTTATGCGTCCAATGCATTTAGTTGTTACTTTTTCATGCAAGATCTGGATCGTCCATGGACCTGTCGCAACTTCGCGCTTTCGTCGCGATCGTCGATTGTGGCGGGATCGGCCGTGCCGCTGTCCGCCTCAACGCGAGCCAGCCCGCGCTTTCGCGCCAACTGCAAAGCCTCGAGGCGTCGCTCGGGGTCCGGCTCTTCGATCGAGAGCGGCGGCGAATGCTTCTTACGGCTGCAGGCGAAGGGCTCTTGAGCAGAGCCCGGAGCATTCTCCTCGAGGCGGATGCGCTCAAGGAAGCGGCCCGCGGTTTTGAGACCGGCGATTCCGGTCTGATCCGGCTTGGCGCGACGCCGCCGATGATCGAAGCTCCCCTCGCGCCGTTTCTTGGACGGTGGCGCCGAGAGCATCCGAGGATTGCCGTGCACCTCGTCGAGAACGGCGGCTCGACGCTCGCCGATATGCTCGACGCCGGGCAGGTCCATCTCGCCTACGTGCCTGCGGACGATGATCGGTTCGAGTGCCGGCTGCTCTATCCCGTTCATGTTGTCGCGGCAGTCGCCGCTGCCGACGGACTGGCGCGCGCCCCAATGCTCGAGCTTGCGGACATTGCCGGAAGGCCGTTGCTCGCGCTAAGGCCAGGGTTCGGTTCGCGGGACTGGTTCGACGTCGCCTGCCGCTCGGCGGGCCTGCGTCCGACAATCGCTCTGGAGAGCGCATCGCACAGTGCGGTCCTGGCGCTTGCTGCATCAGGTTATGGGATCGGCATTCTCCCGTCGGCCGTGGTCCCGCCGCGAAACGTCTGCCTCATTCCGCTCGTCCACCACGGCGCAGCGGTGGGGCGCTGGACGATGCTCGCCTGGAGCAGGGGGCGCTTCTTGGCCTCGTACGCGAGAGCCTTCGTCAACGCGTTCGCCACCTACGCACAAAGTCGTTATCCAGGCCGGGGCCTGGTGGAAAGGGCGCCGCCGATCGCGCCGCCGCGCGACAGGACACGATCCGCAAACGCCGAAGCCGCAGCAGGACGCCGTCATGGCAGAGGTGCGTCGCCGCATCACCCTGAGCGCGGCTCCGTGGAACGCCGGACGAGAGGCCACGGCCGCCCATTGCGATAAGGACCGTTTCGCGCAAGGGGGAGCCAAGAGCGACGGTCGCCCGGCCTTGCTATCTGGCTATCGCCGTCGCCTTTGCCGCCTCGATCGGCGCCACCGACGCTGCGGCCTTAGCATCCCGTTTTGCCTTGCCGGCTGTGCCACGGGGCGCCCGCCCCGGATAATTGCCGCATTTGCGCGTGCGGGTTTCCCGACTCATGTCGTGGGGAGGCATCGGCTCGGCCGAGGCCATGGCGAGATCCTTGAGGGCGATCGTCCGCAGCGGCTTGCCGTCGATCTCGGCCTGCCGCCCCTCGATGTGGGCAAAGCCGGCCTCGAGCACCTGCGCGGCCCGTTCCGACCGCATGGCCTTGGTCGGCGCGCCCAGGATCACGGCTACCAGCTGGCGGCCGTTCCGGGTCGCGCTGGCGACGATGTTGTAGCCGGCGCCGCAGGTGAACCCGGTCTTCATTCCGTCGGCACCAGAAAAGGTCCGCAACAGTTCGTTCTGAGAATGGAACGTCTGGCGATGGATGCGCACCGTCGGGGTCGAAAAGACCTCCATGCGATCCGGAAAGTCGCGGATGAGCGCGGCCGCCAGAACCCCCATGTCACGCGCCGTGGTCACTTGCTCGGCGTCGGGCAGCCCATGGGGATTGCGGAAGCGGGTTCGCGTCATACCGAGCCGTCGCGCGGTCTCGGTCGCGAGCTCCGCAAAGGCTTCCTCGCTTCCTGCGACCAATTCCGCAAGTGCCGTGGAGAAGTCGTTGGCCGAGCGCAGGACCATGCCGCGGACGGCCTGCTCGACCGTAAGATCGATGCCGAGCCTCAGACCGATCCGCGTGGCGGGTTGCCCACGCGCCTTGTCGGAGAGCGGCACCAAGCCGTCCCAGGCGATGCGTCCCTCTTTCACGGCATCGAAGACCACATAGGCCGTCATCAGCTTGGTCAGCGATGCCGGGAACCATGTGGCATCGGCCTCATCGGCGAAAAGAACCTCGCCCCTGGCGGGCTCGAGCAACAGCACAGGCCCGGCAGAGCCGCCGCTTGGGGCGGCAAGGATGAAGACGAGCGCGGCGCTGATCACACTCGTGCGAAGCCAGCCGCGCATTGCCGCGATCCCATCTGGTTTGAGGAACGATAACAAGCGCAGAGAAGTGCGCACGCGGCGAACAGTCAATGAAGCACACCGCCGCGCCGGTCCCCGTATGGCGTTTGAGCCACACGGGCGACAGACGCGGTCTCGTCCTGGTGCGGCGTGACACGCGGTGTCATCGGGTTATAGTCATGGTCTCTCGCGCCCAAACCCGATCGGAGTACAACCCTATGGCCGCCAGCCTGTCGCTCGGCAACCTCACAATTCAGCGCGTCATCGAGATGGAGGCGCCGCTCTTCGATCCGCTCGCCTTCTTTCCTCAACTGAGCAAGGAATTGCTCGACGAGAACCGCTCCTGGCTTGAACCTCGCTTCATCGACAAGGCGACCGGCAAGCTGGTCCTTTGCATTCAGAGCTACGTGGTCAAGACTCCGCACCACAACATCCTGATCGACACGTGCGTCGGCAACCACAAGCACAGGCCGCATCGCCCGTTCTGGCACATGATGAACTCGGACCGCTACGAGAAGGGCCTCAAAGCGACCGGGCTTGGCTTCGAGGACATCGATTACGTGATGTGCACCCACCTTCACGTCGATCACACCGGCTGGAACACACGTCTCGAGAACGGCCGCTGGGTCCCGACCTTTCCCAAGGCCAAGTACGTTTTTGCAGATCGCGAGCTTGAGTTCTGGACCGAGCGTCACAAGCAGAACCCCGAGGCCTGCCCGTGGGTCACCGACAGCGTGCTGCCGATCGTCGAAGCCAAGCGCACCGAGATCGTCAAGAGCGATCACCAGCTCAGCGACCTCGTCACGCTGATCCCGACGCCGGGCCACACCATCGACCATTATGCGGTTCACGTCGGCAAGGCCGGCGCCGATGCGGTCATCACCGGCGACATGATTCACTCGCCGATCCAGGCCCGCTATCCAGAACTCGGGATGATGGCGGACTGGGACTCGAAAGTTGCCGGGGAAACGCGCCGCAAGTTCTTCGCCCGGTTCGCCGACACCTCAACCCTCGTGTGTACCGGACACTTCCCGTCGCCTTCGGTCGGCCGCTTCACCGGTTGGGGCGACGGGTTCCGATTCATGGAGGCGTGAGCCGCGGCGGCCTCCAGCCGTAAAGCCAGTCGTAGCGGGCCAGGATGCGCGCGGGCGGCAGCTTCGCGATTGCGAGGTCGCGCACGCGCGCGGCCATGCCGCCGAGGTGGTAGATGCGGCCGTTGTGCTCGGAGGCGCGCGCAACCGCGGTGGCGCGACCGCGCCGCGCATCTTCGAAGGCCCGCAACGCTGCCGGAAGGTTGCCAGGCGCTGCCGCGACCGCCGCGGCCAGAACGACGGCGTCCTCGAGGGCGAGGCAGCCGCCCTGGGCCAGGAAGGGCAGCACCGGGTGAGCGGCGTCGCCGAGAAGCGCGATCCGTCCTGAGACCCATCGCTTGAGCTTCGGGGCCCTGAACAGCGCCCAGCGACGCCATTCGCCGGCCTCGCTCAAGGCGTGACGAAGCTCAGGGGCGAAGCCCTTGAGCGAGTCCATCAGCACATCGCGGTCGACTTCGCCGTTCCAATCGCGCTCGCGCCAGTCTTCCTCACGGATCACCACCACCGCGACCTCTCGCCCCGACCTCACCGGATAGTGAACGACGTGCGCGCCCGGCGCGAGCCATACCCCTGTCGTATTGCTCGCCAGATGCCGCGCGAAGCGCTCCGCGGCCACGACGGTGCGCGCGGCAGTTCTTCCGGCGAAGGCGGGCTGCCGGAACGCTCCCGGTTCGACGTGCTTGCGCACAAGAGAGAAGACGCCATCGGCTCCGATGAGGGCTTCGCCCTCGAGCCGCTCGCCATTGCTGCAATCAATCGCAATCGCATCGCCCGGCCGGCTGATGTCGACGACATTCGCGGAAAGACGGAGCGCAACCGGAGCCGCCGCAGCGGCAGCCTGCACCAGCGCCGATTGGAGATCACGCCGGTGGACGGTCAGATACGGCGCGCCGTGGCGATCCTCGACCCACGCCCCAAGCGGCAGCCGAGACAGAATGCGACCCGTCCCGCCCTCGCGCACCTCAATCGCGTCCGGTCTCCCGGCGCGATCGGCGACGGCGGCACGAACACCCAAGGCATCGAGAACATGCACGCCATTGGGGCCAATCTGGATGCCCGCCCCGGCGTCGGAGAACTCGGAGCGCCGCTCCAGCACCACGGACCCGATGCCGACGCGCGCGAGCGCGACTGCCGCAGCAAGGCCGGCGATGCCGCCACCCGCGATCAGGACCCGAGGAGCCGGAGCCATGGCCGGCGCGCCCTTCTCTGCGCCAATTGCTAGCCGGCCCCCGCAGCAGTCGAGTCTTGCGCAACAAGGCAGCCTTTGGGCTCGCTCTCGTCCTCCCCGAGCCGCTCGTCGAAGACGTACAGCGTCGAGCAGTAGGGACACATGATCTCGGTATCCTGACCCATGTCGAGGTAGACATGCGGATGGTCGAAGGGGGGGCGCGCGCCCATGCATTGCAGCTCCCGCACGCCGACGGAAATCTTGTCGACGCCCTCGTCATTGGCGAAATGTGGGGTGCTGTGAGCGGCCATCCTGTCATCCTCGTCTTCGAAGCACGAACCGTCTAGCACGGCTCGGGGATCGCGGGTAGCAGAGGACGGGGCGCGCACGCGTCGCAGGCGGCCGAGACCCGGAGATGCTGGCCCATGCCGGAATTCGATTCTGATGGCGTCAAGATCGCTTTTTTGGACCAAGGGGTTGGCGACCCCGTTCTGTTGATCCACGGATTTGCATCGAACGCGCAGGTGAACTGGGTCGACACCGGCTGGGTGCGCCATCTCGAGCGGGAGGGCCGTCGGGTGGTGGCGATCGACAACCGCGGCCACGGCCGCTCCGCCAAGCTCCACCGGCCAGAGGACTACAGCGGGCCCATCATGGCCGAGGACTGCCGTCGCCTCTTCGACCACCTTGGCATCGGTCGGGCCGACGTCATCGGTTACTCCATGGGAGCACGGATCGCCGCGTTTCTCGCGCTCGCCCATCCCGACAGAGTCCGCAGCGTCGTTTTCGCGGGCCTTGGCGGCAATATGGTCCGCCCAATGGCCGGAACGGGGCCCATCGCGGCGGCGCTCGAGGCCCCGACCATCGACGATGTCAAGAACGCCACCGCCCGCACCTTCCGCGCCTTCGCAGAGCAGACGAAAAGCGATCTGAAGGCGCTTGCCGCCTGCATCCGCTCCTCGCGCGACCCGCTCACGGCCGAAGCCCTCGCGACCTTACGCTGCCCGGTGCTGGTGGCCGTCGGCAGCGAGGACGTCATCGGCGGGTCCGCCGAGGATCTCGCCAGGCTCATTCCGGGCGCGCAAGCTCTGGTCATTCAAGGCCGCGACCACATGCGCGCAACCGGGGACCTGGCCTTCAAGGAGGGCGTCTCGGCGTTTCTGGCACGACGACCCTGAGAACGCCTGCAGGACGTGACCGGGCCGGAACGGATCGGACGGCGTATTTCCGCATCCACTTGCTGCCAGTCCCATTAACGCCGTTGCAAGAAATCTTGACTGGTGGCGGTCGCATCGCCGCTAGTGTGAGAGCAAACCCCGTTCCTGCGAGGACTGTTCCATGTCGCGTTCGATCCGAGTTGCATTGGCGTCGCTGGGGATCGCTTTTCCCGCGCTGGCATTTGCTCAGGAGGCAAGCACCACGCGCATCGAGACACGAAACTTCTATGGGGCCACGGTGACCCTTGAATCGGGAGTGCGCGTGTTCCGTGCCCTGCCTCCGCACAGCAAGGTGATCATCAATCCCGGCGGACGCACACCGCTGAGCCTCGGTTTCGACGAGAGCCGCAATTACTATTATGCTCCACAAGGTGCAAGCTTCGCTCCGTCCGCCGCCCCCGACGATGCCGGCGCCGGACAGAGCCCCGTAGGCTTCTACGGCGCTCCGCACAAGGATCGCCGTCACGTCCGCCACGACCACGACATCCGCGGTCGCGGCTACCAGCCGCCAGCCGACCGCACCGGCGGTCCGGGACATGCGCGCCGGCCGCCAAGCACGCAGAACTAGATCGGAACCGGAGTTGCATCGCGACCATCGCTCACGGCGCCGGCCGCGGACGCCGATCGGGTCTTCGGCCTTGTGAATGCCGCGTGGCGGCTGTAGTGGACGCTGGCGGCCGGCAAAGATCGCTGTCGGCTGTCATCCGCTCAGGCTCAGCCGGCCCCATGCAGCGCTATCGCGTCACACTCGAGTATGACGGCACGCCGTTCGTCGGCTGGCAAAGCCAGCCTTGCGGCGCGAGCGTGCAGGGGCGCCTCGAAGAGGCGATCCGAAGATTCACTGGCGAAAGCGTCCGGGTGCGCGGCGCCGGGCGGACGGACGCGGGCGTCCATGCGCTGGGCCAGGTGGCCCACTTCGATCTGGCGCGCGAGCGCGAGGCCCATACGATCCGCGAGGCGCTGAACTACCATCTGCGCCCCGATCCCATCGCCGTGCTTGCCGCCGAGCCAGTGCCGCCGAGCTTCGACGCGCGCTTCTCGGCGACGGCGCGCCACTATCTCTACCGCATCCTGGCGCGCCGCGCGCCGCCGGCGCTCGAACGGAATCGGGTCTGGTGGGTGCCGCGGCCGCTCGATCCGGCGGCGATGGCAGCGGCTGCTCGCTACGTCATCGGCCGTCATGATTTCACCACCTTCCGCGCAGCCGGCTGTCAGGCGCGATCGCCGGTCAAGACGCTGGACCGACTCGAAGTGACGACAGCGGGCGAAGAAATCAGGGTCGAAGCCTCGGCGCGCTCGTTTCTGCACCATCAGGTGCGGTCCCTGGTCGGCAGCCTGAAGCATGTCGGCGAGGGCCGCTGGCTGCCGGACGACATGCGCCGGGCGCTGGCGGCGAAGGAACGCGCCGCCTGCGGCGCGCTTGCGCCTGCGCGTGGTCTCTACCTCGTTCGGGTCGACTACGCGTTGGCCCCTGCGCCTGGTCGTCCCGGCGAAGAGGACCTTACGGCCGAAGATTCGGGCGAGATTGACGAGGCCGTTGAATGAGCCGCCCGACTGCATGTTCCGGATCGCTGGGAGAGCGCCGTGCCTGAGCTGCCGAAGACCCCTTCCTTCCGTCTCGACGGCCGTCGCGCCCTGGTCACCGGTGCCGGTCGCGGCATCGGGCTCGGCGCGGCGGCCGCCTTGGCCGCGGCCGGAGCTCACGTCGTTCTCGCAGCGCGCACGCGACAAGAGATCGAAGCTGCCGCCTCAGCGATCCGCGACACAGGGGGGTCGGCCGAGGCGATGGTCCTCGATGTCACCAAGGCCGATGACGTGCGTCGCGCAATCGCGGCGCTGCCTGCGTTTCATGTCCTGGTCAACAACGCCGGCGGGAACCGGCCGCAGCCTTTCATCGATTTCAAGATCGAGGACCTCGACTATCTGCTCGATCTCAACATCCGCTCGGCGTTCGTCGTGGCCCAGGCCGTCGCGCGTCGCATGGTCGAGACGGAAACCAGAGGCTCGCTCATCCACATCTCATCGCAGATGGCGTTCATCACCGGGCCGGGGCGGACCGTCTATTGCGGCACCAAGGCCGCCCTCGAAGGCATTTCCCGCGGCATCGCCTGGGAACTCGCCCCTTACGGCATCCGCTCGAACACGCTCTGCCCCACCTTCATCGAGACGCCGCTCGCCGCCGAGATGCTGGCCAAGCCCGGCATGAAGGAGTTCGTGCTCTCCAAGATCAAGCTCGGCCGACTCGGCCAGGTCGAGGACCTGATGGGTGCGATCGTCTACCTTGCCTCGGACGCGTCCGGTCTCATGACCGGCTCGCACCTCATCGTCGATGGCGGCTGGACCTTGGGGTGATGGGAGCGGAGGCGCGGAGTCACCAGGCGAGATCGGTCGCGGCAGCCACGGCTCGCGGCGCGTCGCCCGCGAACAGTTCGGCCAGGCGCTCGGCCGAGATCTCACCGCTGTCCATGACTTCGTCCCGGTGGATGCCGCTTGCGATGAAGAGCGCATCCACCCCGGCCCGGGCCGCACCTGCGAGGTCCGTTCTCAACGCATCGCCGATGGCCAGAACGCGCGAGGGATCGACAGGCCCGCCCCGAATACGCTCGGCTTTCGCGAAGGCGGCCTCATAGGCCGCTCGGTGCGGCTTTCCGGCCCAGTGCACGGCACCGCCAAGCTCCTCATAAAGTGCGGCGATGGCTCCGGCACAGGGAAGCAGATCGGCCCCGACGTGCACCGCAAGGTCCGGATTGGCGCACACGAACGGAAGACTCCGCGCCAGCGCCCGCTCAAGCAGCCCGCGGTAATCCTCCGCCGTCTCGCGACGGTCCTCGACCAGCCCCGAGCAAACGATCGCCTCCGCCTCATCGATGTCGCCGGCAAGACCGGGCAGCTGCGAGACGAGCGGCCGGCTGCGCCGCTCCGGGCCGATGTGATGCACCCGCCGCCAGGCATTGGCCCGGACATGCTCGAGCGCCAGCTCGCCGGACGAGACGATGGCATCCCAGGCATCCCGGCGCACCCGCCGCTCGTCGAGAATCTCGGCGACACGCGCCTCGGGCTGCGGCGCGTTGGTAATCAGGATGACTGTCCCGCCGGCTTCGCGAAACCGGGGAAGCGTCTCGTTCGCCGCCGGAATGGCATCGAGGCCATCGTGCACGACGCCCCAGATGTCGCTGAAAAGGACGTCATAGCGTGAGATGAGCGGTCCGCAGGACCTGATGATCGGCGGTGGCATGGACGCCTCGTTTGCGACTGGGCACATCAGCAGTTGCATCCGCTTGTTGACTGGCGATCAGATAGGGTGTGCCGGCGGCCAGAGCAACGGATGTTGGGCGTTGCCGTCCCATTGCCGCAGGTGTTCTTCTTGGTTCTCCAGGGGCCGGCGCGCAAAGAATGCGCAAGGCAGCCTGACTTGCTAGAGTTTCGCGCATCCATCCGACTGGGGCGTCTTACGAGAGGCAGAGGCTGCGTGCTGATACCCGAATACCAACGACCGACCACCGTGGCCGAGGCCCTCAGCCTGCTCGCACGGGAAGGGGCCCGGGTGCTCGCCGGCGGCACGGACCTCGTGCCGCAGGTGCGCGAAGGGCGGCGCCGGGCGTCGGTCTTGATCGACATCAAACACATCCCTGAGCTGAAGACAGTCGCGCGCCTGGCGGACGGAAGCTGGCGGGTCGGCGCCGCGGTGAGCGTGAGCGCGCTCGGTCGCGATCCCGTCTTCTCCGCAGAGCATTCCGCGCTCCTCGCATCGGCTCGTCTGATCGGCAGCCTGCAGATCCAGAGCCGCGCCACGCTCGTCGGAAACCTGGCCAACGCCGCTCCCTCCGCCGACGCCGTCCCACTGCTGATGGCCCTTGCCGCGCGCGCCGAGGTCGCGACCGCGAAGGGACCGAGGGTGGTCGATGCCGAAGATGTCCCGGTGGGGCCCGGCCGAACGTCGCTTTCCGAGGGCGAGCTCGTTACCGCCCTCATCCTCCCGCCCGTCCCCCCGCGCTCGGCGGCCCGCTATCTCCGGTTCACACCCCGCCGTGAGATGGACATCGCCATCGCCGGATCAGGCGTCCTCCTTTCCCTCGGGCACGACGGAACGATCGCAAACGCCCGCATCCGGCTGGCAGCCGTCGCCCCCGTGCCCCTCGGCGCGCGCAAGGCGCAGGCTCTGCTGTGCGGAGCCCGCCCCGACGCCCGCCTGTTCGAGGCGGCGGCCATCGAGGCAGCACGTGAGGCGACACCAATCTCGGATATGCGAGGTTCGGCCGACTACCGCCGGGAGCTCGTCAAGGTTCTCACTCGTCGCGCGTTGACCGAATGCGCGGCTGCGCTTGGGATTGCGATACCATGAAACTGATCGTGAGCTGCGAAGTGAACAGCGAGGCCCGCGAAGTGCTGGCCGACGCCGGCGAAACCCTGCTCGAGCTCCTGCGCGACCGGCTGGGCCTGACCGGGACCAAGGAGGGGTGCGGCAACGGCAACTGCGGCGCCTGCACGGTGCTCATCGACGGCGAGCCGGTCTGCGCCTGTCTGGTGATGGCCGGCGAAGCGACCGGAATGCGAATCACGACGATCGAAGGCATCGCCGACGGCAATGTGCTGCATCCGGTGCAGGCAGCTTTGATCGCACATGGCGGCACGCAATGCGGCTTTTGCACGCCGGGAATTGTCCTTTCGGGCGTGGCCTTGCTTGAGCGCGATCCCGCGCCTGACGAAATGGCGATTCGCCATGCGATCGCCGGCAACCTCTGCCGCTGCACCGGATACGACAAGATCGTCGAGGCCATCGCCGCGGCCGCTCAGACCAAACGGAGCGCGCCATGAACGACGGAACCCTGCCCACGCTGAAGGTGGTCGGCAAGCGCATCCCGCGGATCGATGCCGGCGAGCGCGTGACCGGCCGGGCCATCTATGCGGCGGACCTCGTCCGTCCCGGAATGGTCGTCGGCCGACTGAAGCGCGCAACCGAGGCGCACGCCCGCATCATCCGAATTGATGCGAGCAGAGCACGCAATCTCAAAGGCGTGCTTGCCGTGGTCACGGCGGCGGACTTTCCGGAGGTGGCGCCCGGCACGATCATTCCCTTTGGAGAGACCGGCGCGGACGCCTGGGTCTCGGCGCTGATCGTCATGGCGCGCGACCGCGTGCTCTGGCGCGGGCAGCCCGTCGCGGCGGTCGCTGCCATCGACTCGGCAACGGCGGCGGCGGCACTCGATCTGATCGAGGTCACCTACGAGCCGCTGCCCGCGGTCATGGACATCGAAGCGGCCATGGCGCCAACTGCGCCGTTGCTTCATCCCGACCTGAAGCCCAAGGGCTTCGACGGCGCCGCGCCGGTACGCAATGCCGGCAGCCGCACGGTGATCGAGCGCGGTGACGTTCGCGCGGCGCTCGCGGCTTCCGCAGCCGTCGGCGAGGCGCGCGTCCTCGTCGACACGGCCCACCAGGGCTACATCGAGCCGCACGCGTGCGTCGCCGAGGCCGACCCACAGGGCAACGTCACCATCTGGGCATCGACCCAGGGCGCCTTCCAGACCGAGATCCAGACTGCGGTCCTGCTCGGCCTTTCGCAATCGAAGCTGAAGGTGGTCCCGCTTGAGATGGGGGGCGGCTTCGGCGGCAAGATCACGGTCCACGTCGAGCCGATCGCCGCGCGTCTGGCGCAAATTTGCGGGCGGCCCGTCAAGATCGTACTCACGCGGGAAGAGGTGCTGGCCGGCGGCTCCGGTCCGGCGGCCGCCGCACGCATCTCGGTCCGGGTCGGTGCCGACAGGGACGGGCGCCTCACCGCCATCGACGGGCATTACCTCCTCGACACCGGCGGCATCCCGGGCACGCCGACGACGCTGCTGATGCAAGCCTCGGCTGCCTGCTACCAGTGTCCGGCGCTCAGGCTCGAAGGCATCGACGTGGTGACCAACAAGCCGCGCACCGAGGCCTATCGCGGTCCGGGCGGCATCCAGGCCGCGTTCGCCGTCGAGCAGGCGATCGACGAGCTGGCGCTGGCCCTCGATATGGACCCGCTCGAGCTGCGCCGCCGCAATGCCGCCGTCACCGGGAGCCGGATGCCGATCGGCACGCCGTTCCCGCCGATTGGGCTCACCACCATACTCGAGCGCGTCGCAGCCCACGACTGCTGGCGCCACCCGCTCGAAAAGGGCCGCCTCCCGCGCGGTCGCGGCCTTGCGCTCGGCTACTGGCGCGGCACGTCCATGACCTCGGCAGCGCATGTCACCATCTCCGGCGACGGCAAGCCGATGGTGACGATGGGATCCGTCGACATATCCGGCACGCGGACGGCGATGGCGCAAGTCGCCGCGGAGGAGTTCGGCATCCCGGTCGGCGACGTCGCCGTCGTGATGGCGGACACGAAGTCGGTCGGATACTCGGACGCAGCAGCCGGCAGCCGCGTCGGGCGCACCATGGCGGCGGCCGTCTCGGAGGCCTGCCGCGATGCACTGGCGCAACTGCGGCGGCGAGCTGCAGAGAAGCTGCAGCAAGCTCCGGATGAGCTCGACTATTCGGAGGGAGTATTCCGTTCGCGGGCGACCGGCGCTTCGCTCAGCCTCTTCGAGCTCATGCGCGCAACGTTGACCGACGGCGCCATCGTCGGACGCGGGGTCTCCACGAAGCTGCCGCTCGGCGTCGAGATCGGTGCGCATGTCGCCGACGTCGAAGTCGACCCTGAGACCGGCCAGGTCACGGTGCTGCGTTACACCGCATTCCAGGATGTCGGCCGCGCGCTCAATCCCCCAGCCGTCGAGGGCCAGATCGAGGGGAGCGTGGTGCAGGGCATCGGCTGGGCGCTCACCGAGGGGTTCGATTATGCGCCCGACGGGCGGATGCGCAATGCGAGCCTGCTCGACTACCGCATCCCGACGGCGCTCGACGTTCCGCCGATCGAAGTGGTGCTGATCGAAACGCCGGTTCCGGGTGTGCCCTATGGCGTGCGCGGCGTCGGCGAGATGCCGATCGTGCCGCCCGCCGCGGCCATCGCCAACGCCATCCGCCGGGCCGTCGGCGTGCGCGTGAACCACATGCCGATGACACCTGAGCGCGTGCTCCGCGCCGTCAAGGGCGATCTTGCCGCCGAAAGCGCGTGAGGGGCGCGCCAACCTGGTGGCGCTTCCATTCCCCGGGCAGCCGCTTGTGCACCCCGGCGCAAGCCGGCGGATCGGGACCTCGGCTTCCCTCAGCGCCGCGATGATCTCCTCGGTCCATTTGCCTTTCCGTGCCATGTCCCTGTCTTCATGCGAGAGCTTGGAAATGGACGGATTCGAAACTTATCTCTGGCCTCGGATGGGGGAGCAGGGCATCTCACGGGGATGCGTGCCGAGACCCCGCTTGCGGGTTCCGACGAGCTTGTGGCGCTGGAGGCTTACCTTGCCCATCGGGCACAAGGGCTTGCGATCGAAACACCGGCGGTGCGGCCATGATTGCAATGTGCCAATGCCGGCCGGCGCACCGTGCAGGACTGGTTGCGATCGAGCCTTGGATGGATCGCCGGAGTTCGTCTAGGCTTGCCTCGGCTCGCGCCACCCTGCTGGAGGAGGCTTCATGACGATCAAACTGCCGCTCGAAGGCACTCGCGTCCTCGATCTGACCGCGCATCGCGCCGGCCCGACAGCCGTGCGCCAGCTTGCCGACTGGGGCGCGTCAGTGATCAAGATCGAGCCGCCTTCGGATTCGGACGTTGATGCGATGGGCGGCAAGCGGCACGGCTTCGACTTCCAGAACCTGCACCGCAACAAGCGGTCCATGACGCTGAACCTCAAGAGCGAGCAGGGCCACGCCATTTTCATGCGGCTCGTCAAGGATGCCGACGTCGTCGTCGAGAACTACCGGTCGGACGTGAAGTATCGACTGAAGGTCGACTACGACGCCTGCGCCAAGGTCAACCCGCGCATCATCTACGGCTCGATCGCCGGCTTTGGTCAGACCGGTCCTGATGCCAAGCGCCCGGGCGTCGACCAGATCGCACAGGGCATGGGCGGCCTGATGTCAATCACCGGGCTGCCCGGCCAGGGGCCGGTGCGGGTCGGAATTCCGATTGCCGACCTAACGTCGGGCCTTCTGCTGGCGCAGGCGATCATTCTGGCGCTCTACGAGCGCGAGAAATCCGGCAAGGGCCAGTGGGTGCACACTTCCCTCCTTGAAGCGCAGATCTTCATGCTCGACTTCCAGGCAGCGCGCTGGCTGATCAAGGGCGAAGTGCCGAAACAAGCTGGAAACGACCATCCGACCGGAATCCCGACCGGCGTCTTTCCAACTTCCGATGGCCACATCAATATCGCAGCGTCGGGCGACAATCTCTGGGTCCGCTGCTGCGAGGCGCTCGGCGTGCCGGAGCTGATCAAGCACCCCGACTACGCCACGGGCGCCAAGCGATCCGAGAACCGCAAAGTGCTGAACGAGCTGCTCGGCAAGGTGACCATGACGAACACGTCGGCGCACTGGATCGACGCGCTCAACAAAGCGGGCGTTCCGTGCGGTCCCATCAACACGATCGACCAGACCTTTGCTGAGCCGCAGGTCAAGCATCTCGGCATTGCGCGACGTGTCCGTCACCGCAAGCTCGGCGACATTCGCGTCGTGGGCCAGCCCATCAACATGTCGCGATATCCGCAGCCCGAGACTCTCGGCCCGACGCCCGATCTCGGCGAACACACGAGCGAGGTACTGAGAGAGCTCGGCTACGACGATGCGGCGATCGAGGGCCTTCGTCGCTCCGGGGTCGTGTGAGCCAATCGGGCGCGCACCATCAGCGGTAACGCCAGCCTCGCGGCGAAGCCCCGCGCAACCTGCCTCGCACACCCGCGGCGCCGTGCGCGCTGCCGCTGCCACGGCCCGGGCGGCGCTGTGGTCGACCTCACCGCGCGGGCGGCATCATTCCGCGGCAGCCGCCTTCGTCCGGAGATCCTTCGAATATCTCAGGTGCACAGGAGCGTCGGCCTCGAACGGGCTCTTGAGTTCGAGCTCCTTCGCCCACTCGCGGACCTGCGGGAAGACCTCCTTGCCCAGAAGCTCGATGCACCGCAGCGAGTCCTTCTGCGAAACCTTTCCGTCCTGCGCCCATACCGCCATGATGCCCGGCCGGGTCTCCTCGAGAAGATGCCGGATGCGCGGGAGAACCTGCTTCGGAGTCCCGGCCATGATCATGCCGGTCTCGAGCTGTTCCTCGAAAGTCATGTTGCCGCGCGGGTTCTGGGCGCGCCCGACGGCGAACTCGACAAAAGCACGCCGACCGGACGGCGAGAAGTACCCGGCGGGATTGGCCCAGACGGGGTGCGCGAGGCCCGTGAACTCCCCCTGCATCCAGGTAAACTCGCGTGCGTTGCGCAACGCCGTCGCCTCGTCGTCCGCAACATGAATTCGCGCAAGATAGCCGCGATTCTCGGGGCCCGACGCGTAGCCGACTTCCGCGGCCGTCTTGTCGTAGAGATCCCAGATCTTCTTGGTGTCGGCGATCGAGGTGTTGAGCGCGATATACGGATAGCGCTGCTGTGCCGACCAGATCACGGTCTCCTTCGAAATCACGCCCGGAATCCAGACGCGCGGATAGGGCTTCTGCAGCGGCACCGCCCATGGATTGACGACGCGGTGCTGATAGTGGGTTCCCTCCCAGCGAAACGGACCGGGCTCGGTCCACGCTTTGACAATGAGATCGTGCGCTTCGACGAAGCGCTCACGATTGTAGGCCGGGTTGACGCCAGCCGAGAGCTGCTCCTGGCCCCCGCCGCGCACAAAGCCTGAAACGAGCCGCCCCTTCGAGATCATGTCGATCATGGCCAGCTCCTCGGCGAGCCGGATCGGATTTTCGGCAAGCGGCAGAGGATTGCCAAGGATGACGATCTTCACCTTCTTGGTCATCGCAGCGAGGATTGCGGCGAAGATGTTTGTCTTGGCCTGCATGCAGAACGGCGCGTTATGATGCTCGTTGAGCATGATGCCGTCGATGCCAACCTCCTCCACCTTGAGGTACTGCTCGAGGTATTCGTTATAAAGCCGGCTGCCCTCCTTCGGATCGAAATGCCTGTTGGAGAACGTGAGCGCGGTCGCGCCGAACTTGAGCCCTTCCTTCTCGTCGTAGGCAGACATGGGCTGCTCGGTGAAATACATGAGATGCATGGGCAGGTTTCCTTGCAAATGTCGGTTGACGCGCCGCAGGTCACTTCGCGGTCAGGAACGCTGCGGTGAGCTTGGCAAGCTCCGCCGGTTTTTCCATGTCGACGGCATGGCCTGAGCCCTTGACGACCTCGAGCCGCGCATTCGGGAGCGCTTTCAGCCACTGATTTGCCGTCGCCAGCGGCACCACCTTGTCGTGCTCGCCCCACACCACGAGCGCCGGCGCGCGCACCGAGGCCAGAAGATGGGGCAGCGTCTGGCTGTACATGTACGGCTTCCAGGCGATGCGGAAGCACATCTCGCGCGCGATGTCCCAGGCCTCGAGCTGATCGGTCGACACGTCTCCGTACATGTCCCGAAACTTCGTCTCGTCGTGAAAGAAGGCCTTCGGATAGTCGATATAGGAGATGATCGCCTGATCGAGGATGTAGCCCTCGTCGGGCTTGATCCCCATCGGCCCGACGAGAATGAGCCGACTGAATGCGCGCGGGGCCATGGTCGCCATTTCGGCCGCAACCCATCCCCCGAAGCCGAGACCGAGCAAGGCGGGCTTCTCGATGCCCAAGTCGGCGATAAGACCCTGCGTTTGCACTGCGACATCACGCACGCTGCGCATCCACTCGGCGCGCTGCGAGCGGCCCCAGCCGGCATATTCGGGCACCAACACCTCGAACGACTGGGCGAGGCGGTCATAGAGATCCAGCCCGGGCATCGTCCCGATGTCATGATGGAGCACGAGCAGCGGCGTGCCCCGACCGGCGCGCATCACGTGCAGCTTGGTGCCGGCAATCTCGCGCGTCTCGCTCTTCCAGCCTGCAGCCGTCGCCATGATGCGGTGCCCTCTCGAGGTTTGTTGCCACAGTTACGATCGCCCTGGCGTCGAACGCTTGTCAATCAGTTGTGCTCAAGAGCCGAGCACGCCAGCCATGTCCGCAGCGCACGTTCGAGCCGCGACTCGCTCGTCACGCACCTGTAAGTCCGAGCAGATCGAAGTCGCCGGCGAGCACGGCGTCGAGCTTGCCGCTTCGCAGCGAGCCGTCCGCGTTTCTCACCAAGGGTGAAGGACCTCGCCGGTATCGGCGCACCACCGCCGCCGGTCGCGGCGCCTTGGCGAACGCCTCGATCAGCTTGGCTCTCCGCTGCGCCTTGGAGAGCTCGCCGAGCGGCGAGGGAACGACGAGGACGCGCACCGCAACCCGCCCGGGCCCGCCATTTTCGGGCTGCTCGAGGATATGCAGGCCAGCTTCCCGCGACAGGATGCGGTTGGCGCCGAATCCGGTGACGAGCTGGATGGCTCCGTGGCCATCGGCGGCTTCGAGTTCGGCGAGCTGCATGCCGCGCCGGCGGCACCATCCGCGATACATGTCGAGGATCTGACCCCGCCACTCCGCAATGGAGGCGCGCTCCGCGTTGCCGCCGTCGAGCGCGCTCTCGACGGCAAGTGCAACCTCGATCGGCGCCCCCTCGTCGATGTCGGCCAGACCTTGGCGCACGAGCGAAGCCTGCATGGCGAGCCGCGCGATGAGTTCGCGCGCCGATTTCGACGGCTTCGCACGGGTCCTGGCCAGGCGCTCGCGCATCGACTGCGCGGCCTGAGCGGCAACGGCGACCCGGTCCATGAGTTCGAACTGGGCAAGAACCTCGAACCGGTCCGGCCGCGCCCAGAATCCCGGCTTATTGATCGCCTCGGCCAGCTCGGCCTTACGGCTCATCCATTGCGGTGCCGATACGCGCGCGGCGATCTCGTCCTGCTCCTTGGCGAGAAAGTCGATCTCGGCTTGCGTGCACTGCGGCGCCTGGATGAGCGAGGGAAGCGACGGAAGCTCGGTCGGCTGCGGGGGGTCCAGGAAGGCAGCATCCATCGGCACAGGCTCGCCGTCGCTGTCCGGATCGAGGAAATCGGCCTGTAACGCGGTGCCGTCACTGCGCACGAAGACGAACTGCTCGCCTTCCGGCGCCCGCCGCTCGACGATCGCGGCAGCGAGAGGTGCGACCACGAACTGGTCGATGGCGCGCTTGAGCGGTCTGGCGCCCATGTCGGCGGAGAAGCCCTTCTCGAGCAGGAACTCGAGTGCCGAGGCTTCCCATTCGACGGCCCAATGCCGGTCTTTCATGCCGCGGCGCTCGTAGAGACGGTCGAGCTCCTTCTTCAGAATGCCCCGCATGTGCTCGCGCGTGAGCGGCCGGAAGACGATGACCTTATCGAGCCGGTTCTGGAACTCCGGCCGGAACGTCTGCCCGATCGCGCGGATGATCTGATCGTTGGTGTAGATGGCGCGGCTCGGCGCGAAGCCCAGCCCGCCCGATTGGTGCGACGTCGCCCCGAGATTCGTCGTCAGAATGATCAGACTGTGGCGGAAGTCGGCCGTCTGTCCGTAGGTGTCGGTGAGGCGCCCCTCATCGAAAACCTGCAGAAACAGGTCCCAGATGTTGGGGCTCGACTTCTCGAACTCGTCAAGAAGCACGAGGGAGAACGGCTGTTTGCGGATGCGCGAGATGAGGGTGTCAGCTTCGGGCGGCATTCCCGGCCCGCCGATGATCTTCATGACCGTGTCCGGCGATTGATACTCGCTCATGTCGAGCCGGATCATGCGATCGACCGAGCCGAACAGAAACTCCGCGATCGCCTTGGCGAGCTCGGTCTTGCCGGTTCCCGTCGGACCCGCGAACAGGAAGACGCCGAACGGCTTCATCGGATCGTTGAGCCCGGACTTCAGCATGGCGATCCGCTCGACGACGCTCGTCACGGCATCGGGCTGGCCGATCACGCGCTTGGAGAAGAAGCTCGTCACTTCTTCGAGATCGAGCCGCTCGCTGCCGTCGAGGATCGACTGCGGCAGTCCGGTGAGCTGCGCCAGCGCATCGAGAATGTCGCGACCGGACAGGTGGCCTTCGCGCGCCCGCTCGGACCGCAGTGCCGCAAGCTTCATCAATCCGAGGGCGGAGCCCGGCAGCGCGCTCGCGGACAAATAGTGACGCGCCGCATCGATCGCCGACGTCAGGAAATCATCCGCCACGGTCTGCTTGCCGGTAAACGCGATGGCTGTCGCAAGCGCGCGCGCGAGCGGCATCGTTTCCTCGGCATCCAGCGGATCGAGCCTGATCGTCTCGAACGATCGCCGCACGGCCGGCCTCAGCTGCATCAGACGCGCGCTGCTCGTGGCGCTTGCCTCCGCCCAAACGACGAGACGGCCGGCGGCGATCGCCGGCAGGATCTGGTCGAGGATCGAGGCGCTCTGGCCCTGATGCGTTCCGCTCAGCGCCAGCGCCAGGAGATCCGGCACGTACCAGATCACCTTGCGGGAGGCAGAGAGTTCGTCCAGCGCCTGCCGGATCCGGCCCTCGAGCTGACCGAAGTACTGCTGCCCGGCCTGGAGGTCGGCGCCACTCGCCTCGAAGACGCGCCAGCCGTCGGCCTCGATGCGCTTCGCCAGCAGCTTCAAGAACGACGTTTTCCCGACCAGCGTGTCGCCGCTGACGAGCAGTGACCGGAGCGGCGTTCGCTGCATCGCCTTCTGCGCATCCTGGAGCGCGTCGCGCCAGTCGGGCGGTTCGATCGGCGTGTTCAGGTCGTCGTCCTTTCCCCAGAACCGACCGAGGCTGTCCAGAAACGCGCTTGAGCCCGGCGACGGCGGATCGGAGGCGGCGGGCGTCGCCGCCGGCGGCGGCAGATCGAGCAGCGCAGTCAAGCGTTCCGCCACGCGGCCTCGCACCTGCGACAGGAAGGTCCGAATATCCTCCCGGATGTTCATCGGCAGTCCACGAACCTCGGGCGGAAGTTGCGGCGCCCGGCCTCGGCGCTCCATGCGCGCGAAGTACTCGCGGAAGATGTGCTGCATGACGGAGTTGTCGGACCAGAAGCTCTGGAAAGCCGCGAGTGGTGCGCCGACGGCTGGAGGATTGTCCAGCGACGACAGGTACTTCAGCGCGAAGTGAACCTGCCAGATGACCATACCGTCCAAATGCTCGAGGATACGCGATGCTTCGTTCGCGCCGTCTTTGCGCGCAGCAAGGGCGCAAAGCGCGGCCGCTCCCAACGTCCAGACATTGCCGATCGCGTAGTTGACCACCTCCTCGACCGGCGTCTCGGTGTCGGACAGGATCGCGACGATTTCCTGGAACTCCTGAAGGCCCGTAAGTTCTTCCGCAAACGCGATGTTCTGCGCCAGCTCCTCAACCGGACGGTTCAGTCTTCTGAGGCGGGCGACGCGGCTCTCGGGCGTGTTCCGACGACGGACGGCGGCGTCGCCGCGGCCGGCATCGCCGGCCCCTAGTCCGACGAGCGCAGCGGCGGCAAGGCCGGCAAGGAAGCCAAGGGGCAGCCAGAACAAGGGGGCCATCGTTCTGATCCTGCCTTCGCGGAACCAGGAAATGCCGCGCGGCGGCTGCCGCGCTCGGCCACGCCATGATCTTCCTCGGCGCAGACTTATGCAATCGGTACCGGGTGAATGCCCGCAGGAGCCTCGCCGACCGGTTAACCCGTCGGATGCTGACACTCCGCCGCGACTGTTCTAATGTTCCCACAAGAGCTCGATCGGGGACTACCCGGCACCAGCTCTCGCGCGCCAGGCTCTGGCGGGCCAACAGGATCAAAAGGGAGGAAGGATATGTTCCGCTGGTTTCTGGCGGGGGCCGTCGTCGCTGTCTCGACACTGAGCCCCGCAACCACCGCGCACGCACAATCCGCCGCCGACTTTCCATCGAAACCGATCACCCTGATCGTGCCGTTTGCCGCCGGAGTGACGGCCGACCTGCTGTTTCGAGGCTACGCCGAGGTCGCCGGCAAGCATCTCGGCCAGCCCGTGATCGTGGAGAACAAGCCGGGCGGCAGCGCGACGCTCGGGCCCGCTCAGATGGCGGCGACGGCCAAGCCGGACGGCTACACCATTGCGCAGGTCGCGATTCCGGTCTTCCGGATGCCGGTGATGCAGAAGACGACCTACGACGTGCTGAAGGACTTCACGTATATCATCCACATCGGCGGCTACACGCTTGGCGCCGTCGTGAAGGGCGACAGTCCGTTCAAGACCTTCAAGGACGTCATCGACTTCGCGCGCGCCAACCCCGGCAAGTTCACCTATACGACCATCGGGGCGGCAACCACCAACTCCATCGCCATGGAACTGATCGCGCGCCAGGCGGGAGTCCAGTTCACGCATGTCCCCGGCAAAGGCGGCGGCGAGGGCATCGCGGCCGTGCTGGGCGGCCACGTCATGAGCATGGTCGAAAGCCCGTCATGGGCGGGGGCCGTTGCCTCAGGAGACCTCAGACTGCTGCTCATTCTCAACGGCGAGCGCAGCAAGAAGTGGCCGAACGTTCCGACGCTCAAAGAGGCCGGGTTTGACTACACCTTCGACAGTCCGTTCGGGCTGGCCGGCCCCAAGGGCATGGATGAAGCGGTGGTCAAGAAGTTACATGATGCCTTCAAGCTCGCCTATGAAGATCCGAAGGTTATCGAACTGCATGAAAAGTTCGACTTCGTCCGCCGCTACATGAACACCGCCGATTATCGCGCGTTCGTGATCAAGCTCGCGGCCGAGGAAAAAGCCGCCCTCGAGAAGATCGGGCTGGCAAAGAAGGAGTAGAGTTTGCGCCTGACGCCCGGCGGGGGCAGGTCGCGCCGGGCGTCCGCCAGCCAGCGGCTCCTGTCGCCGAGACGGTGGTGAACCGGCCATTTACCTTTTCTGTCTACGACTTCCCGTCCTGAAGTGACCCGGAAATTGCCATCTTCATCGGCCAAATTCCGCGATGTCCCGAGTTTCGGACCGTAATGCGTAGACGGGGGTCGAACGACATGGCTCAAGGTTGGGGGCGCGTTTGCGGCATATGCCGTGGCGCGGCGGGGATTTTTTATCTGGCCATCCTCACGCTTTGTCTCGATGTCGGCTCGGTTCTGGCAAGCTCCCCGACAGACCCGCCTGACACAGACTCAACCGCGGTTCATCGGACGCTCGATGGGAGCCGCGCCCGCACCCGTTTCGTGATCGGTCTGGAACGCCCCGTCGATTACCACGTCTTTTCGCTGCAAAACCCCAATCGGGTGATCGTCGACCTGCCCGACGTGAAGCTGCAGCTTCCGACGATCCCGGGAGAACGACCGATCGGTCTCGTGAAGAGCTTTCGCGGCGGCCTCGCCTCGGCCGGCAAGATGCGCGTCGTCATCGACGTCACGGAGCCGGTTGTCGTCGAGGCGCAGCGCTTGGAGCCGGCGCGCGAGGGCCGCCCGCCCCGCCTTGTGCTCGAGATCGTGCCGGTCGATGCCCTGAAACCTCAGGCGGTGAAGAAGGCAATGGCGGGCGCCGCCAAGTCGCAGGTCGGCCTCGCCGACGTCCAGCCGCCGCTGCCGACCCGCGCCGTTCGTCCCGAAGTTCGCCAGGCGCGCGCCTACAAGCCGGTCATCGTGCTGGACCCGGGCCACGGCGGTCACGACACCGGCGCCGTGCGGCACGGAACGGTGGAGAAGGAGGTGGTTCTGCTGTTCGGGCTCGCCTTGCGGGATCAGCTCAATGCCACCGGCCGCTATAAGGTTCTCATGACCCGCGACACGGACCGGTTCGTGCCGCTTGATGAGCGCCGCGACTTCGGCGAGGAGCACAAGGCGTCGCTGTTCATTGCAATTCACGCCGACTATGCCGGAGCCCAGGCGCGCGGAGCGACGATCTACTCGCTGCGAGAGTCCGTGGCCAACGATCTCAAGCGCTCGGCCAAGGGCGAGGTCGCCCAGGAAGTGCTTTCGGATCAGGAGCTCAAGGCGCTGGCGACTGCTGACGCGCGGGACCGTTCCGCCGTTCAGGGAATTCTCGCGGACCTGGCACAGACCGAGGTGCAGGTCACCAAGGCGCGCACAAACCTTTTCTCGCGGGCGGTGATCGCCAACATGGGCGAGACCACGAAGCTGATGAGCAATCCCGACCGCACGGCCGCGTTCCGGGTGCTCAAGACGGCTAAGATGCCCGCCGTATTGATCGAGCTCGCCTATGTCTCCAACAAGGAGGATGCGGCACAGCTCAAGTCGAGCGAATGGCGCAAGCGCGTTGCGAACTCGATCGTCGAGGCGATCGACAACTACTTCTCGAACCAGATCGCGCGCTTTCCGCTCTAGGCGGCCATCGCCTGCTCGGCATCGCGGCGAACCCTCGCTACCATCGAGGCAAGGCCATTCGACCGCTGCGGCGTCAGGTGCTCGTTCAGACCGAGCTCGGCGAAGATCGCACGTGTGTCCGTCGCCAGGATTTCCTCGGCACTGCGGCCCGACAAGATCGCCAGAAGAACGGCAATCAGACCACGCACGATATGGGCATCGCTATCGCCTCGCAGATGGATGCGGGGGGTGCCTGTTGCGTCGGGGATGACGTCGCTCACGAGCCAGACCTGACTGGCGCAGCCCCTCACCTTGTTGGCCTCGTTGCGCTCGCTATCGGCGATCTCGGGCAGCGTGCGGCCAAGCTCGATCAGATAGCGATAACGATCCTCCCAGTCTTCCAGGAGTTCAAAATCGGCGCGGATCTGGTCGAGCGTGGCGACGGCCGTCATGCGTTCTCGGACTGGCGAAAACCCTTTCGGACCTCTTCACTTGGCGCAGAAGCGGGTCGGGTGCAAGGGCGACATCGGCGATCCTTGTCGTCCGCAAGACGATTTCGCCTGCCGGCATCGTGTTTACCTCGCCGTCAGGCGCCGGTGCGACCCTCAGAGCGACGGAATGCCGGCTGCAGATCGGCGGGCGTGAGCGTGTCGCCGGCTGTCGGCAGCGCCGTCACGGGGGGGCGCTCCTTGGCTCCGAGCATGCGTTCGCTGGCCAGATCGACAGCCATGCGGGCGCCGAACTCGAGCTTGCGCTGGAACGTCGCCCAATGCCGGGCACCGGTCGCGCAAAGCTCCTGATTGCGATCGCAGAATGTTGCCGCTCTGTGGGCCACGTACGAGACATTGGCATAGAGCTTCTGCTGCTGCTGCGCATCCGTCGGCAGCAGCAGGACGACCAACGAGAGCCAGAAGGCCGTTCGGATAATGAACATGTGAGCCACCCCCATTGCCGGGACCTTCCGTCCCTTTTCGTGACCCTGCCGTTCTACGCCAACCGGGCAAAGGTCCCCCCAACGCCGGCGTCGCGATTTTCGGAGAATTAGCGGCAAATGCGACGGAGGCCGCATACCCTTCGTTAACAGACGCCAAGGCCGTCCCGGCCGGCGCTTCAATGTTCATTAAGCCTGTTGGCGCAGAGTGTTAGCCATGATGGGTGTGGGGCACTGCCGGAGGGCAGTGGAATTTGCGTGTTTGCCATTAGCATTCGATCCGCCCATCGGGCCGTGAGCGAAGTGTGCCAGGCGATGGTCGTGTCCTGGGTGCATCCTTCGGCACGCACCGACGCCGTGCAGGCCGCCCGCCACGCGTCGCTGATCGCCTCGCACCTCATCGGCGGGACGCTCGCCGCCGTGGTTTTCGCCGCCTACTTCGCCTGGACCGGCTGGCCTGCGGTCGCGGCCGTGATTGCCGGGCTTTGCTTCCTGTCCCAGTTCCTCATCGCCCACTTCGCGTCCCGCACCGGGAGGCTCGATCTTGCGCACTTCTTCGCAAGCGCGAACCTCACCTGCATGATCTCCATTGCCTGCGTGCTGTCGGGCGGATCCTCTTCGTTTGCCATGGCCTGGCTTGCAATTGTGCCGCTCGAGGCGGCACTCTCGACGGACCGGCGCGTCATGGTGATGGCGACGGCGCTCGCCGTGGCGGCGCTCCTGGCGCTGCATCTGGCAACGATCCTCGATCTTCTGCCGCCCCCTTCGCCTCTGGCTGCACAGTCCGGCGCTCTTGCGCTCGTGAGCCATATCGGCGCGGCGGTCTATGCCGGCCTGCTCGCGGCTTCGGTACAGCAACTGCATCGCGGCGCCGCACAGGCCATCGAACAAAGCCGGGCGAACTACCGGCTCATTGCCGAGAACGCGAACGACCTCGTGACCCGCCACGACCGGAACGGCCGCATCTCGTTCGCCTCGCTGGCGAGCCGGCGGCTGCTCGGCGTCTCGCCGGAAAGCCTTCAGGAAAGCGGCCTCGAACCGCTTCTTTCGGCGGACGACCGTCCCCGTTATGCCAAGGCGCTCGCTTGTTGCGTCGAGAGCCGTCGGCCGCTTTCCGAGGAATTCCAGGTCCGTGGCTCGGGCGGCGACGGGGATCCGATCTGGATCGAAATGCGGCTGCAGCCGGTCGTCGGCGGGCCTGACGGGGCGGTCGCGACGGTCATTGGCGTGACCCGGGACATTACCGCACGCAAGGCGGAGCTCGCAGAGATCATGGCCGCCCGCGACGAGGCCGAACGCATCAGCCGTGCGAAAAGTGCGTTTCTTGCCACCATGAGCCACGAGCTGCGCACGCCGCTCAACGCCATCATCGGCTTCTCGGAGCTGCTGCACCGCGACCTGCTGATCAAGTCACGCGAACCTTCGCAGGCTGAATACTGCCGCATCATCCATCAGAGCGGCGAGCACCTGCTGAGCCTCGTCAAGGACCTTCTGGACGTCTCAAAGATCGAGTCGGGCAAGTTTTCCATCGAACTGGAACCCTTCGATCTCATCGAGGTCGCACCGGGCGCTGTCGAGACGCTTCGCCCGGTTGCCCTGCGCAAGGGGATCACCCTCACTTGCGATATTCCCGAGGACCTGCCGGATATGCTTGCCGATCGCCGTGCGGTTCGCCAGATCATCATCAATCTGGTCTCCAACGCCTGCAAGTTCACGCAATCCGGCGGCAGTGTCTCTGTGACCGCGCGCAGTCTCGGAAACAAGATCGAGCTGACGGTCGCGGACACCGGAATCGGCATCGCGCCGGAGCACCTCGCCATGCTCGGCCGCCCCTTCTATCAGGTCGACCTGCGTTACGCCCGGCAGAATGAAGGCGCAGGACTCGGACTTTCAATCGTGCGTGGCCTCGTCGAGCTGCACAACGGCGAGATGACAATCGAAAGCACGGTCGGCCGAGGCTCCCGGTTCAGTGTCGTGCTCGGCGCCGATGCCACACCTGCCGTCAACCGCACTGCTGAGGTCTGCCCCACCGCCGACGGTCCGGCGCCGCCCCAGCAAGACTTGGAGTCTCTGCCGGCTCTGATCGCCTGATGCCCGCCCAAGACGAGAACGCGCTGAACGCAAAGGCCAGAATGAGCATCTCCACCTTGCAGGCACGACTTGCGCTGGCAGGATTCCTGGCCGTCGCCACTGCGACGGCCGCGAACATGCTCTTCCTGCAAGATCCGCGCATCACATCGAAAAGTGCGCGTGCCCAGGCCGAGCGCGTCAAAGCTCGGGCGGAGGCGGACCGTCAGCGACGCCTCGCCATCGATGACGGAGGAGCGGCTCGCTCCTCGCAATCGCTTTCCCCCGCGTCCCCCGCCCTTTCGCCAGCCGTTGCTGGCTCTACGCAACCGCCGGCCCATGGGACGCCGCGATCGCGGAAGGATGCCGCAATCCCGAGCGGCATCGGTCGTTTCTCTCCCGGTTCCGGCACGCTTGAGCGGGCCAGCGCCATGGTTGTCGCGGGTGAGCAGGCGCCAATTGAGGTCGTGAAAGCGATTCAGGCGCAGCTCGCGCGTCGCGGCTATGAGCCCGGTGCCGCCGACGGCGTCATCGGACTTGCGACCCGCGCCGCAATTCTCGCCTATGAGCATGACCAGGGGCTGCCGCTGACTGCGGAACCGTCCGAAGGATTGCTCGCGCGACTGCAAGGGCTGCCGTCCGAGCGAGGGGTATCTTCGCGAGACATGCGACCGGCGCGCGCACCGCATGTCGAGATGCTCGTGCGCACCGCCCAGCAATCGCTTGCCCAGCTCGGCTATTTCACAGGCAAGATCGATGGTCTCGTCGGCGACGAGACCGTCCGCGCCATTCGAGAGTTCGAGATGGATTCCGGCCTGGTTCCTACCGGGCGCATCTCAGCGCCGCTTATCCTGCGACTTGCACGCTCGACGAGCAGCCCGCGCAATGCTGTGCGCTGAGGCCGGCAGGCTATGGCCGCTGCGACCCGTGCCCACTAAATAGCGGACATGCGTCTGAAGTCGGAAATCTGGGTGAAGGCCTATATCCGCCGGTGCCATGCGGCGGGCGCATTCGCCGCCGTCGTCGCTCGCGGGGATGCGGATGCAGGCGTCATTCTGGTCAAAGTGGCCCATCTCGACGGGACGGCCGATCTCTTCGCACCGGCCCCCGCCGGCTACGCATCCGATGACGGCGAGCGGCGCTGGGTCGAAGTCGCGCACCGCATTCCCGAGCGCGACGCGGACGCGCGCATTGCCACCGAGCGCCGCCTCGACAGCGACACCTGGATCATCGAAGTCGAGGACCGGCAAGGTCGCAATTTTCTCGAGAATTGGCTTGCGGACGGTTGACCGCTCGCGCGGGTACCTCGACGGGAAAGGCCTTGAGTTGCTCGATGGCAACGCTGTGGCCAAAGTCGCAAATTGCCAACGAATTATTAACACCTTGTCGGTCGAATTGCGGCATGGAGCGGATCGTGCCGCTGTCAGATGATTCGCTCAAGACGCGGTGCCGACGCAATCCCGTTGCCGAGGGGTGCCATGGCGAAGATCCTCGAGTTTCGTCTTTCGAAGCTCAACCACACCGCGTGCGACGTTTCGGGCGACCGCACGTCGCTGCGCCGAGAAGCCGAGATCGTGATCTTTCCGGGCGTGCGCTATGAGCGCTGGCCGGACGATGGCGGGCCGGCGGCACGCAAACCCGCTATCGAGCGGGACGTGCTCCAATTCGCCGACTGATGCGGCGGGTTCAACCGACCCGTTGCGTGCCGCAGCGGGCGCGCTGAAGATAGGCCTCGGTTTCCGACTGATAGGCGCGCCCCCTTAGCGGCGCTCTGACCACCATGAGCCCTTGGGGTTGGGGAACCGCGATCTGCGAGCCTGCGGCCTCGATGGGCCGCCCGATATGGAAAAGCCCGAGAAATCGCTCGGATTGCAGCACAAGCTGGAACTTCACGTCCGACTGAACGAGTTCCTGCGCAGGAACAATGTAAAAATTGTCGCCGTTCATCGTATAGAGACTGAGCGTCCAGCCTTTTTCTGGCAGCACCGCGCTGATGTTGACGGGACCGTCCGAGACGTCGTACCGGCAGACCGCGAGCCGCAAATCCGGGCTTGTGAACGGCAAGAGCTGCGTCTCGGCTGTCGCCGGCGGCAGCACGCGCATGCGATTGACGGGAAGCGCTCCGGCGATGCGGGCGATGCCGCTGCCGCTCGCGAAGTTCGGCACGATGAGCGTCGCGGCGATGTGAATGATGCCGCCGCACACCAGCGCCAGCAGCGCGGTCTGCCAGCTCAGTTTCCGCATCCAGGCGCGAGCTACCGGCATCCGATCCTCCTGATCGGCGGCAGCTCGGGTCCCATTGCGCTGCTGGCGCCGGCGGCTTTCGGCTCCTCGAGAACCAGCACCAACGTGAAGCGACCGGCCCCTCCGATTGGAAGCCAATTGCCCGGACGTGCGTTGCGCGCGAGACGGATGTCGAGCCGGCCACTGGGGGGGCGCATGATGGTGGCGCTATTGAAGGAATGCCGGTCGGCCGGATTGGCGATCAGGCCGCCCTTCTCGTTAAAGACCGCAAGGCTCCAGAACCCGGCCTGCGGCTCCTCTCCCTCGATGATGTAGTCGCACGAGGAATGCAGCTTCTGGCCGTCGCTATCGGTCGTTGCATGGTACGTAAGGGCGACAGTTGTCGACACGGGAAGCATACCCAGGCGCAGAAAGTGCGCGCGCGTGTAGGGATCGGCGTCATCGCGTCCGGCGGCGCTCCAGGCGATCCAAGGACCCGACCGTTGCGTGGTCAGCTTGGTGCCGTGCTCGATCATGTACCAAGACGTACCGAGGCCGCCGACAACCGCGATGCCGAGAAACAGGAGCATATTGGCGATCAAGCGAACCCTCCCGATCTCCCGGCCGTCATTGCACCGCCCGCGACGGAATGCGCTGCCGGGCGGGCTGCTCGCCCGACGGGCCGCCCGCGGCGGCAGCGGCCGATGTCGCCCCGCTCGGGGCAGCATCGACACGCCGGCGCTCGCTCTTGCTCGGCGGGACAGGCTGCGGCGCGACAGGCGGCGTTACCTGTGGCGGCGGCCGCTGAGCGGGCGTTGGAGCCGTGGTCGCCTCCGGTTCGCCGGCCGGCGCTCTTGCCGGCGCAGGGGGGGCTGCAGGCTGCGGCTCATCGACAATTCCGGCCGCGGTCTTCAGCGCCTGCGCGGTCTTGCGCAAAGCCTCCCGGGATCTGGCCGACATGAGGCTGCTCGGTCGTCGCGGCTGCCCCGGCGTTGCCATGCCCGGCTCGCTCGCCACTGCCGCAGGCGACTGCGCAGCGCGCTGGCGCCGCTGTTCCTCCTCCTGCTGGCGGGCCGCTACCTGCGCAGGATGGAGGGGGAGACCCGGGATCTGCGGTATGTTCATGTCCTTATGTGCAACCGACATGAAGCTGTGCCAGGCGATCGTCGGAATTCCGCCGCCGGTCACATTGTTCATGGGCCGAAAATCATCGTTGCCCACCCACACGCCCGTGACGAGCGCCCCACTGAAGCCAACGAACCACGCATCGCGGTAGCTCGATGAGGTTCCCGTCTTGCCTGCGGTGTACGTGAAATCGAGCGCCGCCTTGCGCGCGGTCCCCTCGGTGACGACCATCTGCATCATCTGGTTCATTGCCTCGGCGTGGTGACGCTGAATCACCTGCGGCGCCTCCGGCTCATCGACATCCCGGTTGTAAATGACCTCGCCGCGCGAGTTCGTGATCTCGAGGATGGCGTAGGGTCTTGCAAGCTTGCCGCCGTTGGCGAACGTCGCGAAGGCGCTGGTGTGCTGGAGGGGCGTCACGCCGCCGTCACCGAGCGCCATCGAGCAGGTCTTGCGCACGCCCTGGACGCCGAGCCGCTGCGTCAGCGCGACCACGTTGTCGCGATCGTAACGAAGCGAAAGATCCACGGCCACGGTATTCAGCGACCGCGCAAATGCGACGCCGGCCGTCATGCTGGCGCCGCTGCCATAGCCGCCATCATAATTCTTCGGCTGCCAGTTGCCGCAGCTGACCGGCGCATCGCGCACGATCGACTTCGGGGTCAGTCCCCGCTCGACGGCGTTGGCATAGACGTAAAGCTTCATCGAGGAGCCCGGCTGCCGCTTGGCGTGGGTCGCCCTGTTGAACTGGCTTTCGCCGTAGTCGGTGCCGCCAACAATGGCTCGGACGGCGCCGTCAGGTTCCATGGACACCAGGGCCCCCGTGCTGGCGTTCTGCGCTCGACCGTGCAGGCGCAGCGTCGAGATCAGTGCCTGCTCCGCCGCCTGCTGCAAGCCGGGGTCGAGCGTCGTGCGCGCCGTCAGCACGAAGTGCCCACGGCCCTCTGCTATGCGCTGGATTTCTTCGAAGGCCCAGTCGAGGAACCAGTCCGGGCTGCTCACCGTTCGATTTTCCACCGGGCGCGCGGGGTTGAGCCGGGCGGCATGCACCTGTCCGGCAGTCATGAACCCGGCGTCGACGAGGTTCGTGAGCACGTCGTTGGCGCGCGCGCGCGCCGCCGGCAGATCGACATGCGGCGCAAACTTGGTCGGCGCCTTGAACAGTCCGGCCAGCATCGCGGCCTCGGCCAGATTGATGTCGCGGACAGACTTGCCGAAGTAGAATTGCGCCGCCGCCTCGACGCCGAAGGCACCGCCTCCCATGTAGGCCCGGTCGAAGTAGAGTTTTAGAATCTCGCGCTTGGTGAACCTCGCCTCGAGCCAGAATGCGAGAAAGAGCTCCTTGAGCTTACGCGTCAACGAGCGCTCGGAGGACAGAAACAGGTTCTTGGCAAGCTGCTGCGTGATCGTCGACCCGCCCTGCACCGTCTCGCCCGCGCTGAGATTCGCGGCGAGTGCTCGCGCCGTACCAATGAGGTCGATGCCGAAGTGCTCGAAAAATCGACGATCCTCGGTCGCCAGCGTCGCCTTGATCAGGTGCTCGGGGATTTCTTCCAGCGTTATGCTGTCGTTGTGAAGAATGCCGCGCTTGCCGATCTCCGCCCCATAGCGATCGAGAAAGGTGACGCTGTACTGGCCGGTGCCCAGAGCCTTGGATTCGTCGATCTCAAGGAAAGCCGGCAGGGCCAGGGCGTACATCAAGATCAACCCGCCCACACCAAGGGTCAGCGCCTCCGAAAGGCACTCGTTGAGACCGCGCTTCCATCCCGACAAGCGGAACCGGGCGAAGAAGCTCGACGCGGCATGGTAACGGTCGCGTACGGCCTGCCAAGCCGCCGCGAGGCTCGAATCCAACCAGCTGTCGATCAGGCCGAGCCGCTCCCGGAGGCCAATAGTGCTCCTGTCTTTCGCGAACCAATCGCGCACGTCGGTTCATCCCCTGGGAGACGGCGTACCGTCGCCGGATGCCTGCAATGCTGGCGCGGGCGTCGCGCCGCGCCGAATCGGAGAAGACGAGTCGATTGTGGTTATTTATCATCCGGCTGTTCGGCTAGGGGAGGGGGAAATTGCCTCGGGTAGCGCGCCCACCAGGGGAAGCCCCTGATCCAACGGCGAAAGGTCCCGAAGAGGCGACATGAACGACGTGCCTGCGGCGCCATTCTGGCGCACCACCGCGCTCGAGGACATGGACCTCGCACAGTGGGAAAGCCTGTGCGATGGCTGCGGGCGCTGCTGCCTGAACAAGCTCGAGGACGAAGACACTGGCGAGATCCACCTCACCCGACTCGCTTGCGCCCTGCTCGATATCAGCTCGTGCCGCTGCTCGGATTACGCCCATCGGCACGCGAAGATGCCGGACTGCGTCGTGATCGACCCGGCCAAGGCACGATCGCTCCCCTGGCTTCCTGCTACCTGCGCCTATCGCCTGGTCGCCGAGGGCAAGGACCTGCCATGGTGGCACCCGCTCGTTTCCGGGTCGCACGAAACCGTCCATGCGGCCGGCATCTCCGTGCGCGGAGTCGCCCGCAGCGAGCGGGGCGTCAGGCTTGAGGCCTACTGGAAGTACATCATCAAGGATTATAACGGCTGAAGCCTGATCGCCCATCGCGGAATTGGCAGGCGGCCGCCGTTGCTGCCGCTGCGTGGCGGATGGCTCTTCGACCTCCCATCACCTGCCGATCGCGCCGTTCAGGCTGCTCGCCCGCTCTGCCGGTCGGCTCTGGCTGCGATGTTGCGCATCAGCGCCCGATGTTCGCCGTCGGTGGGACGCGGCAAGGCTTGGCAAGCCTCGCCTGCTCAATTTCCGAGCGAAAGCTGACGCATCGGCGATCACTGCTGCCGCCGCGCCGTATGTGTGCCCATGCCTCAGGCGACCCCGGTGGACGCGCTTGCGCTCCATGCGACGCGCAAACCGACCGGCAATGGATTGATCGCGACCGCTGGCTTGATTGGTCGCTTTGCAGATCCCGCCGCCCAGCAAATCAGCCCGCCCGAGCGCACGCGGCACTCTCCGCGCGCTCATCCTGTCCTATTGGCATGTCATTTGCTCGCGGGTTGTGCTATCAATCGCTCACGATCGATCATGTCCCACACGGGAATGTCATTTGAGCGGAATGCGGGGATTGCGGTAGGGTAAATCGAAACCTGGCCGTTTTGCGATTAAGTCAGGTGTCATGTCCTTCTCGAAATCCTTTCCCAAGGTTTTCTCGCGCCGCCGCAGAGCCAAGTGGCGCGCCTTGGTTATGAGCGGAAAGGTCCTTCCTGCCCTCGCATTGGGCCTTCTCGTCGCATCCGCGCCGACCGCATATCCGAGGGCCACGCCCAGTCACCCGGAAACCTTCAAGGTGGTCGGCGGTGCCGGTGAGACGTTGCCCATCCGCGCACGGCCGGGAGACGACGGCGCCGTCATCGCGATGCTGCCGGCTGAAGTGGACGGCGTCCTAAACCTCGGATGCGTCGAAACCGAGAGCGGCAAGACCGTTGGGCGAGCGCGCTGGTGCCGCGTGGGTTTCGAGCGCACGATCGGCTGGGTCGCTGCCCGCTTCCTGATCGAAGGCAGCGCCACCGACAACTTCGGCGGTGGCCGGCGGTTGGCGGCGATCACCGGCACGCAGTGGCAGCTGCGCGACTTCGCCGGGCAATCCGTCGCGTCCGAAGCATGGATCGTCTTCGGCATCGACGAGCGGGTCGTCGGCTTCGGCGGCTGCAACCGGTTCAGCGGCGCGTTCACCGAGCTACCGGGAAAGCTGAATTTTGGGCGGCTGGTGTGGACAGGTCGCAGGTGCTCAGGCGGCTTGAGAAAGATCGAGCAGCAGCTCGCCGACGCCTTGCTGACGACCGCCAGCGCAGTGGCGACCGGCGAGCTTCTCACTCTGTTCGCGCACGATAGCTCCGTGCTGGCGACCTTCACCAGGCGGTGGCCCCAGTGAACGTGAGCGGTGTCGGTGCCGTTCAATCCCGCCTTTCCGGATGCGGTCCGGCGAACACGCCGTAAAGGCCCCCCTCCTTGCCGCGACCATCGCTACCGGCGACGCCTGACGCGGGGCTGCGTCTTTGCCCCGATCGGAGTCTCCTGGCATGGGGCGGTAAGCCGGACGCGCAGCGCCGCGCCTTGCTCGGTCTCCCGAGATCGGGACCGACAGCAGGCGAAGCTGCTGTCCCCGTGGCCGCGCGCAACGACAGTTCAGCCAGGCGGTAAGCTGCGGTAGTCCCGATCGAGCCCCGCCTCGGTCACATACCCGTCGGCCAGATCCTCGGCGATCGCCTTCGCATCCCTCTCCGACGGCGGTCCATAGCCACCGGACCCGGGCGTCACCATGTCGACTACGGACCCGGACGGCGCAAAGAACGCGCCTTTGCTCGGCAAAGCGCGCCGTCGTCCGTCCGGCGTGATGAGTTCGACCTTGGCAGCTATTCCCGCCCGCCCGCCGTGGAGACCGAAAGGCGGCGACGTCATCCGCTCCATGCACAGCGATCCGGTGGCATCCGCACCCTCGAGAAGCCGCCAAGTGCGCCTCGCGCCACAGCCGCCGCGAAACTTGCCGGCCCCACCCGAGTCCGGGTTAATCTCATACCGCTCGACCCGCAGCGGAAACGCCATCTCCAGCACCTCGACCGGCGTGTTCATGGTGTTCGAGATGCCGCTCGCAATCGTATTGATGCCGTCCTTGTTGGGTCTGGCGCCGAACCCTCCCTTGATCGTCTCGTAGGAGACGTAGCGACGACCCGATCGCGGATCGACGCCGCCGAACGTGACGACAGCCGAAGTCCCCTGGCTGCACGCCATCACGCGGTCCGGCCAGATCTGGGCGAGCGCGCCCATCACCATGTCAGCCACCCGGTGCGACATCTCGTGATTGGCGTAGACCACGGGAGCCGGAAACGCGGCATTGACCACCGAGGCCCTCGGCGCCCTCACTGCGATCGCCCGCCAGCAGCCGGAATTGGGCGGAATGAGGCTTTCCGGATCGACCGCCATCTTGAGGCCGCAATAGACGCCGGAGGCGGTCACGGAAAGCGGTGCATTCATGGGGCCCTTGTTCTGGGGATCGCTTCCCTCGAAATCGACGATCAGCCCATCACCGGACTTCTGCACCCGCATCCGGATGCGGAACCGGGCATCGTTGCCGGCTGCATCGTCGGGGATGCCGTCGCCGTCGCACCAGTCCTCGAATGCGCCTTCGCCGTCCGGAAGATCCTTGAGTGCCGCGCGCATCAGCCGCTCGGAGTAGTCCATGACCCTGGCCATGGCCGCGATGACCTCAGCGGTTCCATAGCGCCGCGCCAGGTCCGTCAGCCGCTCTGCCGCGCGCAGCGTGGCGGCAAGCTGAGCGCCAAGATCGCCCTTGCGCTCATCGGGGGTGCGGACGTTGGCAAGGATGATTTTTTCGACATCGGCGTTCATGACGCCTCTCGACACCAACCGCACCGGCGGCAGCCGCAATCCCTCTCCGTAGATTTCAGTCACGGCACCATAGCTGCCGGGCGTCGCCGAGCCGACATCGGGCCAATGCGCCCTGAGACACGTGTATCCGAGAAGTACGCCTTCATGGAACGCAGGCCTGACCACGTTCACGTCCGGGAGATGGCTGCCGCCAAAATAGGGATCGTTGTGAATGAACACGTCGCCCTCGTGCGCGTCGGCCCCGAACACCTCGACGATGGCGCGCACGGCGTCCGGCATCGAGCCAAGGTGGATCGGCAGATCGGGCCCTTGCGCCACCATGTCGCCTCGCGCGTCGAAAACGCCACACGAGAAATCTCCGGCCGACTTGAGGATCGGCGAATAGGCGGTCTTGCACAGGACGACGCGCATCTCCTCTGCGATCTTGAAGAACGAGTTCTTCATGATCTCGAATGCGGCGGGATCGATGGATTGACTGACGTCGTTCATGCTCGTTGCCTCCTTGCCGGGGGCGCGTCGCCAAGCTCCAGGTAAACGAAGCCGTCGCCGTCCATGCGGGCGCGCCACCGCGGGGGGACCAGAATGGTCGACTCGAGGCTCTCGATGACCGCGGGTCCCGCGACGATCGCTCCGGCATGGAGACGCGCCCGGTCATGCACCTCGGCAGTGGCGGACCCGGTCTTGCGAAACCAGACCTGGCGCGTGCCCTTGACGGACGGGTTGCCGGCGGCAGCCGGCTCCTGACGGATTGTCAACGGTGCAATGAGCCCGAGCGCTGCAACCCTGAGACTTACGAGCTGCACAGGCTCGGAACGATTGTCGTGACCGTAGGTCTGGCGATGACGGGCATGGAAGCCCTCGGCAATGCGTGCAATCGCGTCCGCGTCGGCCACCGGACCGTCCAACGGGACATTCAGCTCGTAGGATTGACGTTCGTAGCGTGCATCGATCGAACGAACGAAGCGGCGGCGGTCTGGCGGCGTTCCGGCGCGATCGAGCATCGCGCGCCCCTCCGCCTCGAGCGCACGGAAGGCGTCCTCCAGAACGCCCGGATCTGCTGCGGCCGTTGTGACGTAGACGGTGCGCACATAATCGCGCCTGAGATCGGTGCCGATGAGCCCCAGGGCGGAGAATGCGCCCGGAATCGGCGGGCAGATGACGTGCGCCATGCCGAGTTCTTCCGCCAGCGCCGCCGCGTGAAGCGGGCCCGCCCCGCCGAAGGCGACCAGCGTGAACGCGCGCGGATCATGCCCGCGTTGCACCGAGACGATCTTCAACGCCTCCGCCATCGCATGGTTGACGACGTCGACGACACCGGCCGCAGCGGTCCTCACATCCACCCCGAGCGGCTTGGCGAGCCGGCGCTCGATGGCCGCTTGCGCGGCATCGCCATCGATCCTCATCTCGCCGGCGAGCAGAGAGCTCTCGCCCAAATAGCCGAGTGCAAGATTGCAGTCGGTGACTGTTGGCTCCGTGCCGCCGCGGCCGTAGCACACCGGGCCCGGCTCGGCGCCCGCGCTTTTGGGGCCGACGCGCAGGGCGCCGGCGCGATCCACCCAGGCGATCGAGCCCCCGCCAGCCGAGACCTCGGCGAGGTCGATCACGGGCACGCGGATCGGGTGGCCCGCTCCATTCATGAACCGCGTCGCGTTGAAGCCGCCACCGACCTCGTACTCCGCCGTCGTCTCGTACTTGCCGCCGCGAATGAGGCTCGCCTTCGCCGTCGTCCCGCCCATGTCGAAAGACAGCAAGTCCGGCCGTCCCGTCTGCCGCGCGATGATCGCCGCCCCGACGACGCCAGCCGCTGGTCCCGACTCGACTGCCATCGCCGGCATCGCAACGCCTTCCCTGGCCTCGAAAACACCGCCGTTCGAGCCCATGACGTAGAGCCGCGGCAACCCCATCGATCGCGTCGTTTCTTCAAGCCGCTCGAGATAGGACGCCAGGATCGGCCCGACATAGGCGCACACCGCCGTCGTACTGGTTCGCTCGAATTCGCGGATCTCGGGCAGAACCTCCGAGGAGAGATAGACGGGCACGCCCGGAAATGCGCACCTCAGCCGCTCGCCACGCCGCTGCTCGTGCACCGGGTTGAGGAACGAGAACAGGAGTGAGACAGCGATTGCCTCCACGTCCGCCGCCCTTAGGCTCCGGATGAGGCCGTCGATCTCCTCTTCGGCGAGCGGGATCACCACCTGCCCGTCGGCGCCGATGCGTTCCGTGATCTCGAACCTGCGCCGGCGCGGCACCAGCACCCGCGGCGGATCCTGAAAGAGGTCGTAGAGATCGCCGCGCGAGGACCGGCGCAGCTCGAGAATGTCGCGAAAGCCGCGCGTGGTAACGAGCCCCGCTCGCGCCCCCTTCTCTTCGAGCAGCGCATTCGTGACGACCGTGGTGGCATGGCAGAGAAGGCCGACGTCGCGCGCCTCGATCCGGTTGCGCCCCATGGCCTGCTGCACCGCCGCGATCACCCCATCGCTCAGATCCCGCGGCGTGGTCAGAGCCTTCGCCACACCGATCCGCCCCGTCGCGTCGTCGACCACGGCGACGTCGGTGAACGTGCCGCCGATGTCGACCCCGATCCGCCAAACCATTCCGTCATCCCCGATACGTTTCGCGAAGAGTTTATGGCCCCTTCAACGGTTGGCGCAAATGCGACCTTGATATTGCTCCACCGCGGCAACTGTCGCGGCACATGACCTTCCCGCAAGCCAGTCATGCGCGCCGGTTCCCGGCCCGGTGCGTATAACCAGGTTGACTGGCCATCGCGCTGTGGGCAGCGTGCGCCCGCCCCTCGAAGTCCGGAAGTTGAGCCATGGCCAATCCCGCCGCCCACGAATCGCAGAGCGACCTCCTCGGCTGGGGAGGTGCCGTGCACTTCCTCATGGCGTTGCATTTCATCAACTGGATCGGCTTCGCGGGCTGGAACGCGATGCTGCACAATTACACCATCGACAAGTTGGCCTTCGGCTGGTTCGAGGCGGGCCTCACGCAAACGGTGCGCGAAATTCCCGGCTTTCTCGCCTTCACCGCCGTCTTGTGGCTACTGTGGTTTCGCGAGCAGACCATCGCCTATGTGAGCCTTATCGTCCTCGGCCTCGGCGTCGCCCTCACCGGCTGGATCTCCTCGGTGACGGGCATGCTGCTCGCCACGTTCGTCATGTCGGTGGGCTTCCACTACTTCGAGACGATCAACAAGTCGCTGCAGTTGCAGCTGCTGCCGAAGGCGGAGGCACCGGCCCTGATCGGCCGCATCAACAGCGCTGGCGCTGCCGCCCAGTTCGCGACCTACGGCACACTCGCCGCCGCCGGGCTCGCGGGCTGGCAGGTCTCCCGGTCGAGCTACGACGGCATCTTCTACTTCATCGGCCTTCTCTGCCTGCTCTTCACCGGCTGGGCCTTTCTGTTCTTCGGCAGGTTCCAGGGGGCCGTGCAGCAACGCAAGGAGCTGATCCTGCGTCAGCGCTACTGGCTCTATTACGCGATGACGTTCATGTCGGGCGCCCGCCGGCAGCTCTTCCTCGCGTTCGGCGGCTTTCTGCTGGTCAAGAAGTTCGGATTCACCGTCTTCGATACCGCCAAGCTCATGCTGGTGACGTCGCTGCTGAACACGTTGCTTGCGCCGCGGCTCGGCGAGCTCGTGAAGAGGCTCGGGGAACGTCGCTCGATCATGTTCGAGAACGCCATCCTGATCTTGGTCTTCGCCGGTTATGCGCTTACGTCCGACTGGCGCATCGCCGCCGCCCTGTTCGTCATCGACGGCGTCTTCTTCACCTTGATCCTTGCCCAGGGCACCTACTTCCAGAAGATCGCCGATCCAAGTGATGTGGCGGCCACCGTGTCCGTCGCCTTCACCATCAATCACATCGCCGCGGTCGCCATTCCTGTGACGTTCGGCTTCATCGGCCAGAGCATCGACTACAGCATCATCTTCTGGCTCGGCTGCGCGATCGCGGTGTCTTCGCTGCTTCTCTCCTTCCTGGTACCGCACCACCCGGCGCCGGGGCGCGAGACCACACTGGCTGCAGCCGTCCGGCCACAGCCTGCCGAGTAGACCGTAACGGCCGCTGCCGCTCCGTCATCCCGCGGCGGCTTGTCGACCGGCCGGCGTCGGGCCAAAATCGCGCGCTGCCCTGCCGCCAAGGACCCTCCCCATGGCTGTCACACGCACTGCGCCCTCCGTTTCAGAGCCGAACGGCCTCGCCAGCCTGCAGGCGCGCGCCCGCACGGGTGAAGAGGCCCGCCGCCTGTTCCGTCAGGGCGGCTACACGGGCTTCACGCACGGCTTCGCCCCAGGCTACGTTCAGGGGAACCTGGCGGTCCTGCCAAAATCGCTCGCCGCGGACTTCCTGCGCTTCTGCCAGCTCAATCCAAAGCCCTGTCCGCTGATCGGTATGTCGCCTGCGCCGGGCGACCCGGCAATTCCCGAGCTCGGCACCGACCTCGACATTCGCACCGACATTCCGAAATATCGCGTCTGGAAGAAGGGCGAGCTCGTCGCGGAGGTGACGGACATCAAGGAGTACTGGTCGAGCGACCTGGTCGCTTTTGTGCTCGGCTGCTCGTTCTCCTTCGAGGAAGCCCTGCTCGAGGATGGCATCGAGCTCCGGCACATGACGTGCGGCTGCAACGTCCCCATGTATCGCACGAGCATCGCTTGCCAGCCGTGCGGTGCATTTCGAGGCCCAATGGTCGTCTCGATGCGGCCGCTGCGGCCGGCGGACGCCATCCGCGCCGTTCAGATCACCTCGCGCTACCCGTCGGTGCACGGCGCGCCCGTGCATATCGGCCTGCCGGAGCTCATCGGCATTCGCGACATCTCGAGGCCCGATTATGGCGATGCGGTCGAGGTCAAGCCGGACGAGCTGCCTGTATTCTGGGCTTGCGGCGTCACCCCGCAAGCGGTGATTGCCACCATCGCGCCCGATATCGCCATCACACATGCGCCGGGCTCAATGCTGATCAGCGACCTAAGGAACTCGCGCCTCGCCATTTTCTGATTGCCTTATACCCTCAATCGATCACGCAAGACGCCGGACTCCGGTCGCACAGCGCGATGCCGAGCTCGGGGTCAGAACAGTTTCATTCCGGGCGGCAGCGGCAGTCCGCCCGTGATTTCCTGCATTTTCTCCTGCAGTTTCCCTTCCACCTTGGCGCGCGCATCCTGATGCGCTGCCAAGATCAGGTCCTCGAGCATCTCGGCCTCCTCCGGCTTCAGCAGCGACGGATCGAGGCGCACCGACTTCATTTCCCCCTTGCCGTTCAGTCTCAGTTTGACGAGTCCGGCGCCGGCCACTCCCTCGACCTCGAGCGCCGCAAGCTCTTCCTGCATCTTCTGCATCCGCCCCTGCAGCTCCTGGGCCTGCTTCATCACCTTCAGGATGTCCTTCATGATGACTGTCCTCGCTCGCTGTCAGTCGCGATGCAGCCCCTCGCTCGACCGGCGTCGAGCCTGACCGCACCCGGCGGGATTCGCGACTTCCCCACGCAATCAGCCTGCCGCCTGATCGTCGTCACTCGCCGCCGTCACCGGCTTCACGCTCGTGATCCTAGCTTCGGGAAAGACCCCAAGCAGTGCCGCGACCGCGGGATGCTGTTTTAGCGCCTCGAGCTCGCGTGCCTCGCGCTCCCGTCTGACCTCGCCGAGCGGCCGCTGTCCGATCCTGTCGCTCACCGCCACCATCCAGCGCCGCCCAGTCCACCGGTTGAGTTTCTCGCGCAGCTCGTTCGCCATCTCCGGCGGGGCGCCGGGCAGGAGATGGATCTCGATTGCACCCGCCGGATCGAACCTCACGAGGCTGACATGGTCCTCGAGATTGAGCTTCAGCATGGCATCGCGCTTGCGCCCGACCAGTTCGACCACCTCGAGAAACGAGCGCGGGTCGGCCAGCGGAGCCGCGCGTGCGGCGTCCGCCGCCAAGGGCTCCGTGCCATCGCCCTCGTTCGTTTCCCCGTTGTCTTCGCCGGCGTCAAAGGCCCCGTAGTCTTCCGGACCTTGCGGCGGCGGCGCCTCGCTGGGAGCGACAGTCCGTGCGCGACTCTGTCCTCCATCCGCAGGCAGCGAAGTTCGCTCCCCGCCACCGGTGGACTCTCTCGGCTCGACGCCTGCGGGTCTCGACGACGGCGGCAATCCGCCGCCCAGTCGGGCAATGATATCCTCCGGGCTCGGCAGGTCCGCCGCATGCGCAATCCGGATCAGCACCATCTCGCTCGCCGTGTAGGCGTCGGGCGCGCGCTGCGCCTCGTCGAATCCCTTGGCAAGCATCTGCCAAGCTCGCGACAGCACGCCGATGGAAACCGCACTGCTGAGCGCCTGCCCGCGCCGGTTTTCCTCGGCGGAAAGCTCGCGGCCCGCCGCGTCGGCGCCGATGATTTTGATGCGGGTCGCGAGGTGCACCGCTTCGGCCAATTCAGCCATCGTTTCGACCGGGTCAGCGCCATCGCGATGCATTGCTTCGAACGCCGTCAAGGCCTCTCGCGTGCGGCCGGCAAGAAGGTGCTCGAGCAGATCGAACAGACGCCCGCGGTCGGCGAGGCCAAGCATCGCCCGCACATCCTCGGCCGCCACGATGCCCTTGCCTGCCGCCGACGTGGCGAGGGCGCGATCGAGCAGCGAGAGCGCGTCGCGCACCGAACCTTCCGCGGCACGCGCAATCAGCCTCAGCGCCTCGTCTTCGGCCCGGGCTCCTTCTTGCGCGGCGATCTTTCCCAGATGCGCCATCAGGCGCGGCACGTCGACGCGTCGCAGATCAAACCTCTGGCAGCGCGAGAGCACCGTCACCGGGACTTTGCGGACCTCGGTCGTAGCGAATATGAACTTGACGTGCGGCGGAGGCTCCTCGAGCGTCTTCAACAGCGCGTTGAAGGCACTTTTGGACAACATGTGTACTTCGTCGATGATGTAGACCTTGGTGCGTGCGAGAGTCGGCAAATAGCGCGCGCCTTCGATGATATCGCGGATGTTTTCGACACCCGTATGCGAGGCCGCATCCATCTCGATGACGTCGGGATGCCTGCTCTCCATGATCTCGCGGCAATGGACGCCGAGGTCGGGCATATCGACAGTCGGGCGATCGACCTTTCCTGGAACGGAATAGTTGAGCGCCCGCGCCAGAATGCGAGCGGTGGTGGTCTTGCCGACGCCTCGCACCCCGGTCAGCATATAGCCTTGCGCGATCCGGTCCGCGGCAAAGGCATTGCGCAGCGTCCGGACCATGGCGTCCTGGCCGATCAGATCGTCAAAGGTCGCGGGCCGGTATTTTCTCGCCAGGACGACATAGCTTTCGCCCCGGCTGCCGCCCGCGGACGGCGTTTCGGGCGGCGAGGCGACCGCCTCGATCGCCGCTCCGGCGGCGTCGCCTCGCCCGTCGCTGCCCTTTCGTTTCGCCATGCTGTCTTTCGTCCGGGAGCCATCTGCGCCCAACGGCGGGGCGTACCGGCAGGCGCTCGATCTACTTGCGCTCCGCGAAGAAGCGGGTTTCCCGGAGGCGCATGCGCCAGGAGGCTGACGGTGACCCGAGACCTGATCGTTAGGGCTGCTTCCTTCCGGACCTGACCCGGTTGGCGAGGGCCCCGTCCACCGCCAGCCCCAGGGTCTATCTAATGGCATGACCCCGCCGTCGCAACCCGCAATCTGAACTTCATCCGGCCGCATTGGATAGAACGCAAGCGGCCGCCCACCGGGCGGCCGCTCGACGTATTGGGAGAGGTCAGGGCAGAGGCCGGCTACTTGAGCACCCGAACCAGCCAGAGCGCGACATCGGGCACAAAGAACAGCGCGCAGAGGGCGATCACCTGAATCACCATGTAGTCGGCCATGCCACGATAGATCGTCGCCAGCGACCACTGCGGGACGACGTTCCGCAGGTAGTAGGCAGACATGGCGACAGGCGGACTGAGGAACGCCGTTTGAAGGTTCACCGCCACCAGCGCGCCGAACCAGATGAGCAGCTCGAGCTTCGTCAGCCCGTGCACTTTCAGCTTTTCGACGACCGGAAGGAAGATCGGCAGGAAGACGAGCACGATCGCGGGCCACTCGAACGGCCAGCCGAGCACGAATATGATCGCCATGATGAGGGCGAGCTTCCACAGGTCGTCGAGGGGCAGCGAGATCAGCGCGTTTGTGATCACCCCCGCCGTCCCGAGCTTCGTGAAGACCGCACCGAACACGTTCGACGCGACGGCGAGCAGGAGAACCATCGCCGAGGTGACCATGGTCCCCATGCCGGCGTTGCGCAGCGGCGGGCTCAGCAGGAAGGCCGGGATCGCACCGAAGCACAATGCGCCAAAGATGCCGCCCGGAACTCCGCCGATGACGTACTGACCGATGAACCAGCCGACGACCGCGCCGACGGCGCAGGCCGCGGCAAACAGCGTCCGTGGCGCGTTACCGATCGACAGCTTGCCATAAAGCAGCGCCAGGAACGTCGCCCCGAAGGCGCCGCACGAGGCCGCCTCCGTCGGCGTGGCGAGCCCCGCAAGAATGGTTCCAAGGGTGAAGAAAATCAGCGCCGACAGCGGTGCGATGCCGACGATGATTGAGCGGAAGAACGGCCGTCGCACATATTCAAATGCCGCCCACAGAGCAACCACGCCGCCAATCCCGAGCACCGCATTGCTTGAACGTTGCGGCAGCTTCACCCAGATCTCGGCGATGGCGAGCAGCCCCGAAACGAGAGCATAGACGACGATCGGCGTGAGGATGACGAGACAGACGAGCCCCAGAATCCAGATGGGCAGCGGGATGACGTCCTTCTTAACGTCCTCCATCGCCGCGGCCCGCTCTTCTGGCGGCACTGGTGGACCGAGGCGTGGATTAATGAAACTGCGGATGAGGCAGTAGGCGATGTACATCCCCGCCAGCAGAAACCCCGGACCGAATGAGGCTGAGTATAGCTGGTTGACCGGGACGCCCATGGTCGGTCCCATCACGACGAGCATGACGCTCGGCGGAATGAGCACACCGAGCGTGCCGCCCGCCGCGATGGCGCCCGAGGACAGGCGCGCGTCGTATCCGGTCTTGATCATGATCGGGCCGGCCATGATACCGAGAACGGTCACCGCGGCGCCGACGATGCCGGTCGCCATGGCGAAAATCGTGGCCGTCAGGATCACCGCGAGATAGAGAGCGCCCCTGACGCGCGACAACATCAGTCGCAGCGCCATGAAGAGCCGTTCCATCAGCCCCGCCTGCTCGGTCATGTAGCCCATGAAGATGAAGAGCGGCACCGAGGGAAGAATCTCGTCCTTCATCGTCCCCCAGATCTGGAGGTAGGCGAGGTCGAAGGTCTGCAGCCAGCCGAGCCCGATCCCGCCGAACACCAGCGCGAGAAACAGCAGCGTGAACGAGATCGGAAAGCCGATGAAGATGACGGCCACCATGCCGAAAAGCATGATGGCGCCCAGGGTCTCGTTGAGCGTCATGGCCTCAGACCTCGATCTTCTCGTGATGCACGAGGACTTCGCCGGTTCGCGCAGCCCACAGGCTCTTCAGGAGTTCGGAGATTCCTTGCAGAAAGAGCATACCCGTCGTGACCGTGATCACCGCCCGCAATGGCCAGATGATCGGCTGCCAGGCGCCCGAATTCGACTTCTCATTGATCGACATGGAATAAAGGAAATCGTCGAAGCTCGACACGCACAGGATCGCCATCGCGGGCAAGAAGAAGAAAATGTAAGCGCAACTGTCGATCACGCCCTTCTTCTTCTCCGAGAACTTGTCCCAGAGCATGTCCGTCCGCACATGCGCACCCTTCAAGAGACCGAAGGCGCTGCCCAACATGAAAAGGGCGCCGAAGGACATTGTCGTCACATCGAGCGCCCAAATTGTCGGGTCCTTGAACACGTACCGCATGAACACCTCGACCACGTTCGAGAGGATCAGCGGAATCACGATGAGCATGAAGATGGGGCCAGTCCACTCGGTGATCTTGTCGATCACCCGGATGATCCCCAGATAAGCCGCTGAAGGCTGCGCCATTGTCCCTTCCCCAGATTCGTGCAACCACGCCGCCGCCCGGCGGCTACCAGGCCATTTCTAGCCGAGCGCACGCGCAAAAAACGCCCCCCTAAGGGCACATGCTTAAGGGCCAGTCCGACTGCGACAAAGCAGCCTTCAGCCCTGATTGAACCCTAGTGGAGTTTCTGGGGGCTGACCAGTGGGCCGGGACTGCGACCGAATGAGCTTCGCGGCGTCATTCCCGTCGCCCATGCGATGGCCTGCTGCCCGGGCATCCGGGCCGCGTCTGGCGAAATGCAGCCGATGGGGCTGCTTCTTCGATAACGCCCGGAAATTGAGCGGCACGAGGATCCTCTCGCAACCGCCCCCGCAAACGAAAGAGCCAGGGACGTCGATCCCCGGCTCCCCGTGGTTCCTTCGGATGGACGGCTCGGACGTTGGCTCACAGACGAGACTTGACCGAAAAGCACGCCGGCCCCGAAGCGCCGCGCATCACTTCTTCTCGGGCCAGTAGTGGCCGGCCGCGATGCCGTAGGCCGGATAGTAGAAGCGCTTCGCGGGCACGGTGATCTCGGCCCACTTCTTCAGCGATTCATAAACCTCCTTGAACACTGGGTTGGCTGCCGCCTCCTTCGCCGCCACCTTGTCCCAGGCCTTCAGGAATTCGCTGTGGATTTCCACCGGCGTCGTCGCGATGACGACCTTGTGCTTGTCGCGCAGCTCCGCCACCGCCTCGGCGTTCTGGCGCTGCCACTTGGCCCACCAAACGAACAGTTGTTCGGTGATCGTCGCCTTGATGATCTCCTGGTCCGTCTTGGACAGGCTGTCCCAGACCTCCTTGTTGATCAGAAGCTCTCCGATCGACACCGACTCATGCAGCGATGGCGCGTAATGGTATTTCCAGATGGTGTGGAAGCCGAATCGCAAGTCCTCGATGCCGCCGACCCATTCCGCGCAGTCGATGGTGCCGCGCTCGGCTGCCGGCATGATCTCGCCGCCCGGCATGTTGACCGTGCGCATGCCCATCTCGTTCATGATCTCGGCCGCAATACCGGTCTGCCGGCACTTCTGGCCCTTGAAGTCGGCAAGCGACTCGATGGGCTTCTTGAACCAGCCAAGCGCCTGCGGGCTGGTCGACAGGATCGGGAATGTGACGACGTTGAGCTTCAGCGTCTGCTGATAGAATTTGTTGTACATTTCAAGACCGCCGCCGTGCCACATCCACGACAGGTAGTCCATGTGGTCCATCCCGAACGGCCCGCCGGGACCGCCCGTGAACAGAATTGCGGCCTTGTTCTTGCCGACCCAATAGCCGGCCCACGTGTGGGCGCCGTCGATGACCTTCTTGTGCGTGGCGTCAAGAACCTCAAACGCCGGAACGACCTGACCGGCCGGCATCGTGTCGATCTTGATCCGGCCGCCCGTCACCACCTCGACCCGCTTGCCGAAGTCGGTGAAGTTTTCGTAGAGCGTCAAGGATGCTGGCCACGAAGCCTGCATTTTGAGGGTCTTGGTCTGCGCGCTGACGTCGGCAGACCAGATACCCGCCGAGAGCACGGCAGCTCCCGCTGCCGCCACCAGCCCGTACCCTTTAGATATGCGCATAGTGCACTTCCTCATCACCACGAGTTTTCATAGGCATCATCGGTCGCATACTGGTCTTAGGGTGCCAGCTTCCTGTGACCATGACCGGATAGGACACGCTGACCGCCGAAACGTCAACCGGCCAAAGGCGTAATGGTTTTGCCCGCCAGACGTCGCTATCATCCGCCTCGCCCGTCGCTGACCGACGGGCACGAGCGGTATGGCTCGAGGTTTCCCTGTGTCCTGTTGCGGCGGCCCAGTTGCGCCGGCCCGGGCCTCGATCCTGCGTTCCCATTCCTGGGCGTTAGCGATCGCGCGAAAGGCCTGCATCGGCACTTGCGCGCACAGAGCGCCGCAGCCGGACCCGCTCAGTCAAGACGCGTTGCCTCGCCGTCGCCCCTATGCTCAAGTTTTCCGGCAGTCCCGAGGAGGAACCATGCCGACTGTCGCCGCGACAACCCTTCTGGAAAGGGCGGGCCCAAGACGGGCCGACGAGGCCTTCATAAACGACATGCGGGCCGCTCCCGAAGGCCGCTATCTGCTGTTCTGCGATCTGAAGCCGGTCATTCATCAAAGCGATGATCGAGCTGTGGCGCGCCTGCGCTGGCATTCCCGCGATGACGTCACGACCATGGGGCTCGATCAACAGGACGCGCTCTTCCTCGGACTCGACCGAGACAGCGGCACTCCGCATTTTGCGATCGCCATCACGGACCACATGGCCCGCACGATCCCGGATGCCGTCTCGCGCTTGCGGCCTGCCGTCGATCTGCGAACACTGGCGATGCAGGGCGCCTTGACGGCGGAGGAGCAGTCGCTCGCCGGCCAGGCGCGGGCGCTCGCGCAGTGGCACGAGAACCAGCGATGCTGCGGCAAATGCGGCTCGAAGACGCTCTCCAAGGATGGCGGATGGCGGCGCAAGTGCTGGGGCTGCGGCCTGGACTGGTTTCCGCGCACCGATCCGGTCGTGATCATGCTTGTGACCGATGGCGAGCGCTGCCTTCTCGCGCATGAGCATCGCTACCAGAACAAGATGTACTCGACCCTGGCGGGCTTTCTGGAGCCGGGCGAGGACATCGAGCACGCCGTACGCCGGGAGGTGCTGGAGGAGACCGGGATCCGTGTCGGCCGAGTGGCCTATCACTCGAGCCAGCCCTGGCCGTTTCCGCACTCGCTGATGATTGGTTGCATCGCTCATGCACAGACGATCGAGATCGCGATCGACACGAACGAGATCGCCGACGCGCGCTGGTTCACCCGCGCAGAGGCCCGCGCGATGCTCGACCGGACCCATCCCGACGGACTTACCGCGCCGGCCCGCCATGCCATCGCCAATGCGCTGATTCGCAGTTTCGTCGAAGGCGAGACGTGACTTCACGCTGGCGAGGCCGGCCAGAGCGGCCAGAGCTGTCATCGACGACGCTTCGTGGAGAACGCTTGGCAGCGCGGCCGGATTGCGCGCACCGCCCCGCCCGGCAATGCCGTCGGGCATCGTGAGAGCTAGGCTGCTTCGATGAAGCTTCTGCTTCCGACAGGGCCCGGCGGACGCTCAGATGCGCTCCTCGGTGTCCGACCGGAAGAAGCGCAGGCCATCCGGATTGATCGCGAGCTTGATCTTCTCCTGGGGCTTCACGCGCACGGTCGGCTCGACGCTCGCAACCATGGTGCCGCCTGCGGCGCTGACATCAAGAATGATCTCGGAGCCGAGTTGCTCGGCCACCTCGACGACGGCGTCGAAGGTCGCATCGTCTGCGTCGCCGTCGCGTGCCATTCTGAGATCCTCGGGACGGATGCCGAGAGTCGCCGGCTGGTCCTTGAGGCCTGCCATGCGACCTGCGACCGACGCCGGGACCCGCACCTTTAGGCCCGGCCCCTCGGCGAAGAGCGCTCCACCGTTCTCCCGAATGGTGACGTTCGCAAAGTTCATCGCTGGCGAACCGATGAAGCCGGCCACGTACTTGTTCGCAGGATTGTTGTAGAGCTCGAGCGGCTCGCCGACCTGCTGAATGAGACCGTCCCTCATGACCACGACGCGGTCGCCGAGCGTCATGGCCTCGACCTGATCGTGCGTGACGTAGATCGACGTCGTCGCGAGCCGCTGATGCAGCTTCTTGATCTCGACGCGCATCTGCACGCGCAGCTTGGCGTCGAGGTTCGAGAGCGGCTCGTCGAACAGGAAGACTTGCGGATTGCGCACGATGGCACGCCCGAGCGCGACACGCTGGCGCTGGCCGCCGGAGAGCTGTCGCGGCTTCCTGTTCAGGTGATCGCGGATGCCGAGAATGTCCGCCGCCTGCTCGACCCGCTTGCGGATCTCGGCCTTGTCGAACTTCCGCATTTTGAGGCCGAACGCCATGTTGTCGTAGACCGACATATGCGGGTAGAGCGCATAGTTCTGAAACACCATGGCGATGTCGCGGTCCATCGGCGGCAGATCGTTGACGACCGTGTTCCCGATCAGAATCTGCCCCTCGGTGATGCTCTCGAGGCCGGCGACCATGCGAAGCGTCGTCGTCTTCCCGCAGCCCGACGGACCGACGAGCACGACGAACTCCTTGTCCTTGATCTCGAGCGAAACGCCTTTGACCGCATGGAAGTCGTCATAGCGTTTGTGAACCTGACGGATCGAAACGTTTGCCATTGCGTTATCCCTTGACCGAGCCCGTCAGGCCCGAGACGTAGTGTTCGACGAAGAAGGAGTAGGCGATCGCGACCGGGATGGAGCCCAGCAGCGCGCCCGCCATCAGCGGGCCCCAAAAGAAGACGTCACCGCGGATGAGCTCCGAGACGACCCCGACGGGCACCGTCTTCTGATCGGGGCTCGACAGGAAGACCAGTGCGTAGATGAACTCGTTCCACGACAGCGTGAACGCAAAGATCATCGCCGACAGGATGCCGGGCACCGCGACAGGAATGATGATGTAGAGCATGGCCTGCCAGCGGGATGCCCCGTCGATGCGCGCGCACTCCTCAAGCTCCTTCGGAATGGCCTTGAAGTAGCCCATCATCAACCATGTGCAGAACGGGATCAGGAACGTTGGGTAGGTGAGGATGAGCGACCATGGCGTGTCGCCAAGATTGTAGTTGCGGATGATCTCGGAGAGCGGAATGAAAAGCAGCGTCTGCGGCACCAGATACGTGACGAAGATCGCCGTCCCGAGGAGACCCGCCAGCCGGAAGTTCAATCTTGACAGTGCATATCCGGCGAGCACGCCGCACACGAGGCTGATCGCGGTCGCCACCACGGCGATGAACATGGTGTTCCACATCCACAACAGGAATGTGGTTTCGCCGAACAGGTACTTCAGATGCGCCGTGGTCGGGTTCCACGTCCAGAACGGCGTGTAGTTCGCGGCTCGCCACGGACGATAGAGCTCGCCGTCCGGCCGGAATGTCGTGATGATCATCCAGTAGAAGGGAAAGAGCAGGAAGATCAGGAAGATCGCGAGCGGGATGCGGAAGAACACCCAGCGCCGCCAGATGGCACCTTCGATCATTCAACGGGTCTCCACGCGGCGGATGTAGAGGAGCTGGAAGATCACGATCAGGAAGAGCAGCGGGAACATCGCCAGCGATACAGCCGCACCCTGCGACAGGAGGCCGGTGCCGACCCCAAGCTGATAGGCGTAGGTTGCAAACAGGTGCGTGGCGTTGGCCGGCCCGCCGCCTGTCAGAACGTAGACGATCTGGAAGTCCGCGAACGTCTGGATGACCGAGAACAGCACGACCACCATCGTGACGGGCAACAGCAGCGGCCAAGTGATGTAGATGAAGCGCTGCCAAGGCTTGGCGCCATCGATCGCCGCCGCCTCCTGAAGGTCGGGGCTGATCGTCTGCAAGCCGGCCATGAGCGAGATGGCGAAGAACGGCACGCCGCGCCAAATGTTGACGATGATGATCGACAACATCGCGAGATCGCCGTCACCGAGCCAGTTGATCGCACTGGTGATGACTCCCAGCTTGTAGAGCATCCAGTTCACGACGCTGAACGTCGGATCGAACATCCACTTCCAGGCGAAGCAGGCAAGCACCGTCGGCACAATGAACGGCAGCAGGATGAAGGCGCGTGTGAAGGCCTTGAACTTAAAATCACGATTGAGAAGAAGCGCGAGCCATAGACCCAGCGCCAGTTTGAAGATCGTCGTCACAAACGTATAGAGGAACGTGTTGTAGACGACGGCGTGAAAGATTGGATCGCTGAGAAGCCTCGCGAAGTTCTCGAAGCCGACGAAGTCGCCGGGGATGCCCACTCGCGTGTTGGAGACGGACAGAAAGATGCCGCGAAAGAACGGGTAGGCAATGAACAACCCGAGGAGGACGAGCGTCGGCAGCAGCAGCAGAAACGCGAGGTTGCTTTCCACCTCGAGCGGTCGCCACCTGGCCTTTGCGATCGTGACCCCGCCGGCGGATGGCACAGTCGTGGTCGCCATATCGTGAATTGCTCCTTTGCCAGTCGAAGCCACGGCCGACGGGCCCGGGCTCAATGTTCACGCCTATTCGTCGCGAGCAAAGTCTGCCGGGGCCTCGACAACCCCGGCAGACAGTCCGATCGCAACCTCGCTCAGGCGCCGTAGATCTTCTTCAGCTCGGCCTCGCAGGCGGCAACCGCATCCTCAGCCTTCTGGCCCTTGATCGCCGCGGCGAACATGTTGCCAATGAGGTACTTGGTCAGCACCTCGGCCGCCTTTGCGTTGGGCTCGCCCGGGTGTCCCGGGGTCAGTCCAAGCTTGCCGGCGACCGCGTAGGGCGCCATGACGGGATCCTTTTTCCAGAGCGCATGCGTCTCCCAGCCCGTGGTCGGCGGCGTATAGAACCCCTGCCCCGTGGTGAACCACTGCTCGTAGTTCTCCTTCTTGTGGAAGTAGGTGAGCAGTTCCTTCGCCGCCTTCTGGTTCTTCGAGTAGCTGGGAATGACGTGACTCTGGAACGTGTGGAAGCCGAATTGCCCTTTGGGCCCGGCCGGCAACGGGGCGTGCAGGATGTCATCCTTGAGCGGCGTGCCCTTTTCGGTCTTGTACTGGTCCGGCTTTCTCTGCGCCTCGATATAGATCGACGCACCGTTGAGCGTTGAACAAATGGTGCCGGCGAGGAATGCGCGGTTGTTGGACGCGTCATCCCAGGCGAGCCCGCCTTCGTCGAACGCGTCCTTCCACGCCGCCGCCATCCACTTCACCGCCTCGACGGTCTCCTTGGAATTGATGACGACCTTGCCCTTGTCGTCGATCTCGGCGCCGCCGAAGGACCACATCAGCGGATAGGCAAAGGTCGGCGGGTCGCCGAACGACTGACCGAACGACTGTCCGATCGGGTAGCCCTTGGCCTTGAGCTTCTTGCCGGCGTCGCGATAGGCGTCCCAGGTCTTCGGGAACTCATTAAGCCCGATCTCGGCGAACCAGGACTTCCGGTAGGCATTCATGGCGCCGATGATGCACAGCGGCATGGCGAAGAACTTGCCGCCCGTACCGGTATTGCCGGTCGAGATCTTGTAATAGCCGCCCTGGTCCTTGCCGACTGCCTCGGCGACATCCGACAGGTCCACAAGAGAGGCCTGGTAGAGATGCGGATGGTTGTTGAAGAGCATCACGATATCGGGGCCTGCGCCCGACTGGATCGACGAGGTGATGCGCGGCTGCAAGTCGTTGCCGTTCACAGTCTCGTACTTGATCTTGATGCCGAGCGCCTTTTCGGCTTCGGGCAGGAGCTTCTTGCGTTTGAGCTCGTCACACGCTGGCACGAAGTCGTTCCACTTGAGCCAGTGGACTTCCGTCGTCTGCGCGATGGCTGGCGCGCGGCCCGTCGCCAGGATGCCGGCGAGGCCGCCCGTGGCTGCGGCAGAAGCTTGGATGAACTTCCGGCGATCAACTTTCTTGGTCATTCTCTTCCTCCCGGGGGACGGGTGCGCAGTGTCCACTCTGCGCCCCTTTTCAGACTTGGCGAGATTAGGGTGTGATCTGCGCTCGGGCAAGGTCGCAGCGTCCTTAAGACCTTCGGCCGATTGCAGGATCATGCTCCGCAGCGGTAGTCGTCAAAGATGCCAATCCCCTTTCATATCCGAAATCGGCTGGGCGAACAGGCCCCGCGCCTGCATCCATCGAAGGCCGCTTGCGTCGCGGATGGCAGAAGCCCGAGATCCGGCGTAACCTCCGGCACCGCATCTTGCGAACAATCCTGATCGCCACAGCTCGGATGTCGACATGCGCAGGCCAGTCACCTTCTTCAGCGAGGGCGCGAAGCTCGACGGCGACCTCTTTCTTCCAGAGGGTCTCTCGGAGCGGGAAAAGCGGGCCGGGATCGTCCTCTGCCACGGCTACACCGGCGTCAAGGACCTCTATCTTCCCGACAACGCCCGGGTGCTCAACGAGGCCGGCTACGTCGTGCTTACCTTCGACTACAAGGGGTGGGGCAAGAGCGAAGGCCCGCGCAGCCGGCTGGCCCCGATGAGCCGCGTCGCCGATGTGCAATCGGCGCTGACGTTCCTGGGCCTGCAGGACTGTGTCGATGAGAACCGGCTCGGGCTTTATGGCACGAGCTATGGCGGCGCCACGGTCGTGTGGACCGCCGCGATCGACGCCCGCGCCAAGTGCGTGGTCTCCTGCGTCGGCGTCGGCCACGGCGCCCGCTGGATGCGCTCCGTCCGCCGGCCCGACGAGTGGCACGATCTTCTCGCACTGGCCAAGGAGGATCGCGAGCGTCGCGTCCTGACGGGCCGGTCGGCGCTGGCGGATCGCAGCGAGATTCTGCTTGCCGACCGGCAATCGGCCGAGCTCGCCGCCGCCCGTCGAAACAATCCGAACGCGATCAACACGCTTCCGCTTGAATACATAGACGAGACGTTGCAGTTCCATCCCGAATGGGTCGTCGGCAAGATCGCGCCGCGGCCGATCCTCTTCATCGCGACGGATGACGATCGCCTCGTGCCGCCGGAGGAGTCGATCTCACTCTTTGAGAAGGCGGGCGAGCCGAAGGCCCTCGTCATGCTGAAAGGCTACGGCCACTATGAAGTTTACGCGGAACCCGCCTTTTCCGAGGTAATGGCTGCGACCATCGACTGGTTCGAGCGGCATTTGCCGGCCCGATCGGCAGCGACGGCCGAGCCGCCCCGACGGCAGTCCAGTTGATCCCGCACTCGCCGAACTGCGCCATGCCGGGCAGCTGGCCGACCTAGCCCGCCTGCCCCGGCGAAGATCCAAGCGGATTGAGCTTCGGGCAAGGCCTGTGTCGGTCCACGATCCACGCCACGAAGTCTCGCCAAGGAGAACGTTCCCATGCCCGAACTCGCAGACCGTGTCGCGCTTGTCACCGGCGCAGCCGGCGGACTTGGAAGCGCCATCACCAAAGGGCTGCTCGATGCCGGGGCCAAGGTGATGGCTGCCGACATCAGTGAAGCAGGTCTTGCACGGCTCGTCGCCGCCAATCCCGGTGCGGGCAATGCACTGGCAAAGAGGGTCCTCGACATCTCGATGCATGCGGCTTGCGCCCGTGTCGTTGCCGAGACCGAGCGCACGTTCGGCGCGATCGACATTCTGATCAACAACGGCGCCCTGGGCATGGGCGTCATCCGGGATGACCACTTCACCCGCCTGGTCGGCATCGAGGAGATTGCACCCGAAGTCTGGGACCGGATGATCGCCGTCAACCTGAGCGGCGCCTGGTATCTCACCCGCGCGGTTGTGCCCGGCATGAGAGCCCGCAGGTTCGGCCGCATCATCAACGTCACGACGTCGATGTTCACGATGCTGCGCGGCAGATTTCACCCGTATGGCCCCTCGAAGGCGGCACTCGAGGCGATGTCGGCGGGTCACGCCCAGGAGTTCGCCGACGACGGCATCACCGTCAACGTCGTGGTTCCCGGCGGTCCGGCGGACACGCCAATGGTTCCCGCATCATCGGGCCTGTCGCGGGAGGAACTCATTCCGGCAACGGCCATGATCGGTCCCATCGTCTGGCTTTGCTCGGAGGCCGCTGCAGGGGTGACCGGCAGGCGTTATGTGGCGGCGCTATGGAAGCCGGGGCTTTCGGTCGAGGAGAACCGGAGGGCGGCGGAAGCGCCTGCCGGCTGGCCGACGCTTGCGCAAGCGCCGGTCTGGCCGGGCGGGCGGCCGCAGCCGTGACCGCGCCGTCAGGGCGGCCGCTCCATGGAGCCGCGAGCGCGGCGGAGCGCTTCGTGCAAGGTGCCGCATTCGCCGGGGGCGGGCGCTGCCAGCGAGATCCCACCGCCTGACCGGTTACCCGTCGGGCCGTCGGCTCCCGGTGTCGCTTGCACGAATGTGCTGCACGCGTGCCCGGGCAAAGGCCTGCCGCGGCGCGCTTCCGGTCAACCTGAAGCCGCCCGCCACAATGCCGGCACATTCCGCACCGATGCGGCATGCGCCGGCAACTGAGCCGTATGGCCCCGGACATCTCCCGCCGGAGATCAGAAACACAACCGCGCCGCCGTGCAACCAGCTGGCGGACTTGGCGAAATGCCTCAAAAGGGCAGCCATCGGGCTGCCGTCTCGCCGGTCGCTATAAGCTTGGTAAACAAAACTTGGCAAACTTCCTGCACATGCCTATTTGAACGTGACGACAAGAGGACTAGGCTGGTAATCGATCGCCCGTCAGTCCGCAGCGGGCTTCGGCGCGCCTAGGAGTGAACCGGACAGGCGACCGCTCGTGGTTATGAAGGGCTCTCATGAACTCGCATTTCAGGAACTTTGCGATCTGGGTGGTCATCGGGCTACTCCTTTTCGCCCTGTTCAACCTCTTCCAGAACCCGACGCAGGGCCGGCGGGCGAATGAGATCGGCTATACCGAATTCAAGGAACGGGTGAAGGCCGGCGAGATCAAGGACGTGACCGTTCAGGGCCTGCGGTACTACGGTACGTTTACGGACAAACAGCGGCAATTTTCAACTCTGGGTCCCGACAACCAGCGCGACACCATTGCCTTCCTCGAGGAGAACGGCGTCCGGGTGGTGGCACGCCCCGCTGAGGAGGATGTGCCGTCGATCTTCAATGTGCTCGTTTCCTGGTTCCCCATGCTGCTGCTGATCGCCGTATGGGTGTTTTTCATGCGTCAGATGCAGTCGGGCGGCGGCCGCGCGATGGGCTTCGGCAAATCAAAGGCCAAGCTGCTGACCGAGCGTCATGGTCGCGTCACCTTCGAGGACGTCGCCGGGGTCGACGAGGCCAAGGAGGACCTGCAGGAGATCGTCGAATTCCTGCGCGATCCGCAAAAGTTCCAGCGCCTTGGCGGCCGGATCCCGCGCGGAGCCTTGCTGGTCGGTCCGCCGGGGACCGGCAAGACGCTGATCGCCCGCGCCGTTGCCGGGGAGGCGAACGTGCCCTTCTTCACGATCTCGGGTTCGGACTTCGTCGAGATGTTCGTCGGTGTCGGCGCCAGCCGCGTGCGCGACATGTTCGATCAGGCGAAGAAGAATGCCCCCTGCATCATCTTCATCGACGAAATCGACGCCGTCGGCCGCCATCGCGGCGCGGGCCTCGGCGGCGGCAACGACGAGCGCGAGCAGACGCTCAACCAACTCCTCGTCGAGATGGATGGTTTCGAGGCCAACGAGGGGATCATCGTTATCGCGGCCACCAACCGTCCTGATGTGCTCGATCCTGCACTGCTGCGCCCGGGCCGCTTCGACCGACAGATCGTCGTGCCCAACCCTGATGTGCTTGGCCGGGAAAAGATCCTGAAGGTGCATGCCCGGAAGGTGCCCCTTGCCCCGGACGTCGACCTGAAGACCGTGGCCAAGGGAACGCCCGGCTTTTCCGGCGCCGACCTCGCGAACATCGTCAACGAGGCCGCGCTACTTGCGGCCAGGCGCTCGAAACGGATGGTCACACAAGCCGAGTTCGAGGACGCCAAGGACAAGGTGATGATGGGCGCCGAGCGTCGGTCCATGGTCATGAGCGAGGAGGAGAAGCGCAATACGGCGTACCACGAGGCCGGCCACGCCATCGTCGGTCTCATGGTTCCTTACGACCCGTTGCACAAGGTCACGATCATCCCCCGCGGCCGCGCGCTCGGCGTCACCATGAACCTGCCCGAGGGCGATCGCTACAGTCGGTCGAAGAAGTGGTGCCAGGCGCGACTGGCCGTGCTGTTCGGCGGCCGCGAGGCCGAGATCATCCTCGGCGGTCCTGACAATGTGACGAACGGCGCCACCGGCGACATTCAGATGGCGACCCAGCTCGCACGCGCCATGGTCATGGAGTGGGGTATGTCCGACAAACTCGGGCGCGTGCGCTACAACGGAAACGAGCAGGAAGTCTTCCTCGGCCATTCCGTCACGCAGACGAAGAACATCTCCGATGAGACCGCGCGCCTGATCGACGAGGAGATCCGGACGCTGATTCAGACGGGCGAGGAAACGGCGCGCCGCATTCTCCGCGAGAACGTCGACAAGCTGCACGCCGTCGCGCAGGCCCTGCTCGAATACGAGACGATCTCGGGCGAGGAGGTCCAAAAAATCATGCGCGGTGAGAAGATTGTCCGCGCCTCGGACGATGAAGACAGCAAGAAGGGACCGACCGGATCGGCGGTGCCAACCACGGGCCGCCAGAGGCCACCCCGTGAGGAGCCGGGCGCTGGTGGACTGACGCCGCAGCCGCAAGTCTGAGCCGAAAGGCTGGCGCAAGGACGTCTGCGCGGCGGCGGGCAGCTCCTCGCCTCGTGCCCTGGCTACGATCGAGGCCGCGACCCAGCCAGAACGGCCGCGGCATCCCGACAGGGCGCGCAAAGGCCGCGGCGCGTTGGCGGCCTCGAGCCGCCCGTCGAAGCGGCACCGTTCCGGCAGCGGGCATCCGTTCGCGAGTCTCCGAAGCTTCAGATATTGCTCAGATATTGCCGAGTGCCGATTGTCCGGCTTCGTCCGAAGGCCGCAGGGCGTAGTTCGCGCAGCAGCCGTGCTTTGCGCCGAGACTTGGCGGCCAAAGGCGCGAGCGCCGTCCTGGTGTTGCGTCGTGCCGCGATATAACTCTTGCTGAGCCTCTAACCAAGTCGGTACACCATGGCTGCGTCGTACCTTCGTCCAATCGGGATCCAGGCCTATGCTCCGGACCGCCCGCAGGCGCGGCGCGAGCAAGTGATCCGGATCGCCAGCCGGGACGACCTCGGCTGCACGGGCTTCGAGCTCATCCAGCGTCATCCCGATGACTGGATCTACCGGCGACTTCTGTCGATCGACGAGTTGCGCAACCTGTTGGGCCATCCCGCCCCCGGCGGCGATCGCCTGCAGCAGCAGCTGGAGCGGCTCGCCTCGCAGCGCGCATCGCTATGCGGTCTCTCACTCGATCGGCCGCGGATCATGGGGATCGTGAACGTCACGCCGGACAGCTTCTCCGATGGGGGGCGCTTTGCCACCCAATCAGCCGCGATCGATCATGCGCTCCGGCTCGCAGACGAAGGTGCCGACATCCTCGATATCGGCGGCGAATCGACCAGACCCGGCGCAGACGCAGTGACGCTCGACGAGGAGCTGCGTCGCGTCATGCCCGTTATCGAAGGGCTGGCCGGTCGAACGCACGCGCGCCTGTCGATCGACACGCGCAAGGCGGAGGTGATGCGTCGCGCCGCCTCGGCGGGCGTAGATCTGATCAACGATATTTCAGCGCTCACGCACGATCCACAGAGCCTTCGCGTCGCCGTCGAGACGAAGCTGCCGGTGGTGCTGATGCACTCGCCCGCCGATCCCAAGGTCATGCAGCGCAACCCCGTTTACCGGAACGCGTTGCTCGATGTGTTCGACGCGCTTGAGGCTCGCATTGAGGCTTGCATGCGCGCCGGAATTGCCCGTGAGAAGCTGATTGTCGACCCCGGTATCGGCTTCGGCAAGACGACGGCACACAATCTGGAGATCCTCTCGGGCCTGTCTCTCTTCCATTCTCTCGGCACGCCCATTCTTCTCGGAGCCTCGCGCAAGAGCTTCATCGGTGCGCTGACCGGAGCCGTCGACCCCGAGGAACGGCTGCCGGGCTCCATCGCAGCAGCGCTGGCCGGTCTCCAGCAGGGTGTCCAGATTCTCCGCGTGCACGACGTTGGCGCGACCCGACAGGCCATGATCGTGTGGCAGGCGGCAGCGACGGGCGTTGCCCGATCAGCACTGTCGGCCTGATCCGCCGGGGCGCGGCTAGCCACAACCGCGGCAATTTCCAAGCGTTTCGCCGCTCCGGCAGCCCCTGCAGGATTGCGGGTCACTGTGAGGCTTCGATCCGGTCGACGCGGCCTTGCATTGGCCGCGCGCGGACGTCGAAGGCGTCTCCTGGCTTACGCCCCTTGTTTCGGTCGCTGCCGGCGCCAAGGTGTTCGTTGCCAGGAGTTGGCGTGTCGGGCGACGGGTATGTGGACCTGTCCGCCTCGTGGGGCTGATGAGCGCCATTCGCGACGGCTGGATGACTTGACCATCGTTGAGGCCAACTGGCGCCAGCATGACCCGCGCCCTTCCGGCCCCCTTCGCGTCGCGGCCGATGGCGGTCGGGGGATGAGTTCGGGGACAACGCGCCCTGCGCCGGTGCGCGCTACGGTCTCGGCAATTGAGCGTGCTCAATTCTCGCGCGTGCCGTTTGCGGGAGATGTTAACATGTCATGTGATCGCTGGTTTCGTGCTCCGGCCACCTTGAAAGGGTGGACGGCGCGCGGTGCGCGCCAGCCTGGAGCATCGTCACCAACGCGTGAGGCTCGATATGCGGATCTCGCTTCAGCTCAAGAAAGACGGCAGGGTCGTCTATCAGGGCAGCCACGACATAAGCGATGCCGAGAGCTTCGGCAGGGCAATGGCCCAGGTCTGGACGAGTATCAATGAGGCGAGGCTGGCGCGGACCACCAATGTGGGCCAGCTCATGGATTTGACCAGCGAAGAGGCGGCAGACGTCGTTGAAGAGATCGGCGGAGCGGTGCTCGTGCTGACGCGGCGATGAGGTGAGGGACCCGCCAAAAGGGAGGCTAGCAGCACCATGACTGCGTCCGCGCCGGATGACACGCCGCGGCCCGCAGCGCCGCTGCTCTTTGCGCTCAATGCAAGCGCGGAGCTTGGTCACGCCGTCGCGCACGCGCTCGGATCGCCGCTTGCGGCGCACGAGGAACGCGAGTTCGAGGACGGTGAGCACAAGTCGCGACCGCTCGATGCCGTCGGTGAGCGGGATGTCTATGTCGTGCAAAGCCTGCACGGCGGTCCCAAGGAGAGCCCCAACGACAAGCTGTGTCGACTGCTGTTCTTCATCTCCGCCTTGAAGGATGCGGGTGCGGCGCGCGTGACGGCCATCGTGCCCTATCTTTGCTATGCCCGGAAAGACCGGCGCACCAAACCGCACGATCCTGTGACAGTGCGATATGTGGCACGGATGTTCGAGGCCGCCGGCGTGGACGCGGTCGTGACGCTGGACGTCCACAATCCCGCAGCCTTCGAGAACGCCTTTCGCTGCCGGACCGTCAGCCTGACCGCAACGCCGCTGTTCGTCGCCTGGGCGCGCCAGATTGAGGAGGACAGCATTTGCATCGTGTCGCCAGATACCGGCGGCGCCAAGCGCGCCGAGCTTTTCCGCGAGACGCTCGAGGCTGCGCTGGGCAGGCCTGTCACCAGCGCGTTCGCTGAGAAATACCGGAGTGGTGGGATCGTCAGTGGTGATCTTTTCGTCGGCGATGTGTCGGGCGCGACCGCGCTCGTGATCGACGATCTCATCAGCACGGGCGGAACGCTGCTGCGCGCGGCACGGGCTGCCTGCAAGGCGGGCGCCCGCCGCGTCCTTGCGGTTGTGACGCACGGGCTGTTCATGCCGGGGTCGGCCGCGGTACTCGCCGATCCTGCCATCGAGCGTCTGGTCGTCACAGACTCAATCCCGCCGTTCCGGCTGCCCACGGAACTGCTTGCCGGCAAGGTCGAGACGCTTTCCATCGCCCCCCTCTTGGCCGAGACCGTTCGTCGCTTGCATGATGGTCGCTCGCTGGCCGACCTCGTCGTGTTCTGAGCTGATGCTCCAGCCGGGCGGCGTCTCTCACGGCAATCTCAAGGTATTCGCGCGCGCGTCGCGGCCACTTCTCGGGCGTGCGCGGATTGGGCTCCAGCAGGTGAGCGATCGCCAGGCGGGCGCGCAGCAGTCCGCGGTGACAGCGATAGAAATGGAAGAGCTCGGAGGACGGCCAGTCGTGCAGGCGACGCATCGTGCCGCGGTAGATTGCCTGGCCAACCGCCCCGGAGCCGAGACGCTCACATTCAAGCGACAGGAATGCCAGCTCGTCCACGGGATCGAGGGATCGAAGCCGCGATGCAAACTCCAGGCAATCGATGATGCGGATGCCGTCGTCGAGCCAGATGTGCTCAGGCCTCAGATCTCCGTGGGCATCAACAATGCGGCGCTGACGAACGCGATCGTCGAGCTGTTGCTTGCGATGGCGCAAATAATGTCGCTGCGCGGCTGCGATCCGGCGCACAAGATGCGCTGGCAGGCCGAGCCGAGGCAGCAGCAACACCCGGCAGTCATCGAGGAGGCTTCTCTCGAGCTCACGGCGGCGAACGATCGGGTTTGCGAGAACACGCTTCGCACGGCGATAGAAGCCGGACAGCTTGTCGATCAACGCGCGAACATGCCTCGGAGCGACGCGCCCTTCCCTTATCGCGTCCTCTAGTGTCCGCCCGTCGACAAGGCGGCGCATGACAACCAGCCAATCGACGATTCGTCCCGAACCCTCGAGACTCATCCCGTCTTTGCCGAGGCGAAGGGGCACCACGTCCAGATACACATCGGGGGCGAGCCGGCGGTTGAGCTCGAGCTCGGCCAGGCAGAATCGCGCCCTGCGCAACGTCGTCGAGAAGTCCAGGTAGGGAAAGCGAACCGGCTTCTTGAGCTTGTACGCACGGTCCCCAGCAAGCAAGACCCAGGACATGTGCGTCTCTCGAAGTTCGACCTCGGAGGCCGGGCCGCCTTGCCCCAGATGCTGACGCAGCCAAGCGACTTTCTCCTGCGTCGTCGGGTCAGGATCGAAGCTCTCAGCTGTCGCGTGGGTGCGCGGGGCCTTGCCATTGTCATCGATCTTGGACCCACGAATGGTCATGCCGGCCGCTCGCTCTATCGGTATCGCCTCTTGCCTTCCCGCATCACGTACACGCGAGCATCCGCAAACGGCAACCCGCAAACTTGCCTTGTGCGCGTGCTCCCGCAATCGTGCAATCTCGACGCGGTGACATGGATCAATGCGCGCGGGCGGGTGCCGACTGGAGTGGCGAGCGTCCTTTCTGTCGGAGGACACCGGCACGCCCGGGGCGGTGATCCGCGTTGCTGGCGAGGCGGGCGCGCCCCGACAATTCACGCCCGGTCTCCGATGCGTGCTCTACCGGGAGAACCTGACCATGGATTGGACCCGAAGCCCGCTGCTCACCGATCTTTATCAGCTCAACATGATCCAGGCCTATCTGGAGCAGGGCGCAACCGGGACGGCCGTGTTCGAGTTCTTCGTACGCAGGCTGCCAAAGGGGCGCGGCTTCCTGTTGGCCGCTGGCCTGGAGCAAGCACTGGACTTTCTCGAGACACTGCGGTTCTCGCCCGCTGATCTCGATTGGCTTGCGAAAAGCGGCCGGTTCAGCAAGGTCCTGATAGAGCGGCTTGCTTCCTTCCGCTTCACGGGCGATGTGCATGCCATGCCGGAAGGCACTGTCTTCTTTCCCGGCGAGCCAATCCTGCGAGTGACGGCACCGCTGCCGGAGGCGCAGCTCGCCGAGACGCGTCTTATCAATATTCTGCATTTCCAGACTCTCATCGCGAGCAAGGCAGCCCGACATGTCCTGCTTGCGCCAGGAAAGCTGCTCGTCGATTTCGGCCTGCGGCGCGCTCACGGGGCGGAGGCAGGGCTGATGGCGGCGCGCGCGAGTTATATCGCGGGCTATGCCGGCACCGCGACGATGCTGGCGGGCCAGCTCTTCGGCATTCCCGTCTACGGCACGATGGCGCACTCGTTCGTGCAGGCCTTCGAGAGCGAGACGGCGGCCTTCGACGCATTCGCACGGTCCCGGCCAGAAGGCCTTGTTCTCCTGATCGACACCTACGATACCGAGGCCGGGGCGCAGAAGGTCGTCGACTTGGCCCCGCGATTGAAGGAGAAGGGAATTGCAATCCGCGGCGTTCGCATCGACAGCGGCGATCTCGTGGCGTTGTCGCGGAGCGTGAGAAGAATTCTGGATTCCGGTGGACTAGAGGATGTCACAATTCTCGCCAGCGGCGGCATTGACGATGCGGAGCTCGCCGCGTTTGCCCGCGCCGGCGCCCCGATCGACGGCTTCGGCATCGGGACGAGCCTCACGACGTCGATCGACGTACCGGCACTCGACTGCGCCTACAAGCTGCAAGAATATGCCGGTATCGGCCGGCGAAAGCTCTCCACTGGCAAGGCGACGTGGCCTGGCCGAAAGCAAGTCTGGCGTTGCCATGGCATCGATGGCCGCATGTCGGGCGATATCGTCTCGCTCGACGGCGATGCCCAAGCCGGTGAGCCGCTCATCGTGCCGGTGATGATGGGCGGGCGGCGCATCGGATCGGCGCCGTCGCTGGCGCAAGCACGGCGCCATGCGGCAGACAATCTTGCGCGGCTGCCGGAGGCTCTGCGTCGCCTCGAGGAGGGAGCGGGCTATCCCGTCGAGATCGCTCAGGTGCTGCGCGATTACACGGCAGAGGTCGATCGCCACATTGCCGCCGCGCGAGGTGGCGGCTGAGGTCCCGGTCCGCCCCGACGGGCGTTGAGGGGCGTCGGATCGACGTGCCCTTCGCCGCGGTCCGATCCTCGGGAATGGCCGGCCCGGATAGCTCCCCCGCAACTCCCGAAGGCCGGTCTTGGCGCGGGACGCGCGGCTTGGTGTAGCGAGCCATAACGGACCGATATTGGGCTGACTTGGCTCAGTCGAGATGATGCTTGCCTACGAGGCGCACGAGCGTTGCCTGGGGGCCCTTCTCGCCGACAGCCTCCGAGAACCGCACCTCCTGACCGACCCGGAGCTTTTCGAGCGTCACACCGGCGAGGCTGTTGCGATGAAAATAGATCTCGCGTCCATCCGCGGTCGCAATGATGCCGTGGTCGCGCTCGGGGTGAAGTGCCGAGATCCTGCCGTGGGGCGGCGGCTCGTGCTCCTTGACATGCCCCTGTCGTTGGCGAACGAGATCCTGGATCTGGCGCCGCGCCGCCTTGAACGCATCGCGGATCGTCACATAGACGTCCTCATGCGCCCCGGACTCCGGAGGCTCACGACTGATCGCAATGTCGGCAGCCCCCGGCATCGTGATGTGAATCCGGATCTGATAATGGTCACCCTTATGATGACGGTGTTGTGGACGGGCAACGACAACGCGCATCGAGGTGATACGGTCCGTGAACTGCTCGAGCTTCTTCGCCTCTTCCCGGATGCGGGCCTCGACGGCATCCGAGTGGCCGATATTCTCGAAGCTCAGTTGGAGTGGTGATTGCATGGCGGCTGCTCTCCGGAACGGACTGTGGTATTCCTCGCGAACCAGACTTCGCCGGAAGTGCAAATCCGGCACATTGACGTTCGTCAGAGCCGGTTGCCTTGACCCCGCCCCGAGCCATTCTCCGGAACGAGCCTCGTTTCGGCGCCACATGGGGCCTTTAAGTATGTCAGGTGGAGGCCGGCAGGCGAGGCCAGGGAGAACGCGTCGATTGCGAGAGACGGTGCCCCTCTCCGACGTCGCGGAGCAAGGATTGGCGCGCGCACCAGCCGCTCATGCGGATTGAAGGACGGGGTGGGTCAAGGACGCCGCTTCGACAACATCGCCTAAAGGGGTTAGATGTGCGAGGCCTCAGCACCTCAGGGATCGCGATTGCCGCCAGCCACGGTGCGCCCACGTCAAAGCAATGGGCCAGGCCCGCACTGATCCACGTCACATGGAGGGGTAATGGACACAGCAATATCTGGTGCCGCGAAGTATCCGAGGCGGCTTGAGAGGTGAGTGATGAAGCCCCCGATCAAAGGTGACTCGAAGAACCTTCCGATCACGTCGGCCGACGAGATCCGACACTTGGCCGGCCCGCTCGCCGATCACACGATCGCGGAAATCCTGGGTCTGCTTCCGACGGTCGAGGATCTTGAGGTTGCCCTCGTCTATGCCCGGGGCGACGGCGACGTCGCCGGCAAGGCAGGGCATGTGCTCGCCGGAAAACCGGCGCGAATCTACGAGTTGCTCTCGGAGGATGACAGCTATCAATCCGACGAGTTCTGAGAGACCTTCTGCAGCGCTTCAAAGGCCTGCCCGCGCGTCCCCGCAGATCCTCCAGAGCGTCGAGGGACGGCCCGAGGACGTCAGGGTTCCGCACTTTCCGAGATCAGAGCCCACAAGGACAGGCTGATGTGCTTTTCGGCCACTGCCAGCTTCGCGACTGCGGGCGTGGTCACCATGATCGGCCTCACATGCCTCCAAAAGTCGCGGTCGCGTCGCGAGTGGCCGCTCGCGGCCATGCCGTTGCTCTTTGGGCTCCATCAGTCCATCGAAGGCTTGCTCTGGCTCACGCTAGAAACCGCTTCGGACGGTGCCGCGGCTACGACGCTGACATTCATGTTCCTGGTTCAGGCTGAAGTCATCTGGCCTGCCTACGCCCCATTTGCCGCACTGCTCGTCGAACCGGACAGGACGCGACGGTTGCTGATGTACCTGGTTTTCGCGGCGGGACTTGCGGCTGGCGTCTACCTTCTTCGCACGATTGTCAGCGAGACTCACACGGCGGAAATCGTGGGCGGGCATATTGTCTATCATGGCGGCGCTCCGCCGCCCGTCGCTATCCGCGTCCTTTACCTTCTGGCTGCCTGTGCTCCGGCGGTGCTGTCCTCTCACCCTGCGGTGCAGATCTTCGCTGGTATTGTCACGATTGGCGCTTGGATCACCTACGCCTTCTATGTGGGCGCCTTCACGTCCGTATGGTGCTTTTTCGCGGCGGCCGCGAGCGTGGTCCTTCTCCTGCACTTCGTACTTGCGGAGCGTCGGCATCTCGCCGTCTGACGCCTCCGCGAGCGAGCTATGAATGCGATCTCACGTCCGCTCCAGCCGAAGCGTCGCCTCCGGCGTGACGACGATGCCCGCACCGACGATGCCGGCATCTCGCCGGAGCGTGACCGCAAGCCAGTCCGCTTCCTGGCGGGATGCCCTCTGCAGCCGAAACCTGTGGACCCGAAACGGCACCATCTCCAGGGATTGCAGGGTTCCATCGGCGTGCGAAACGGATGCGAAGTACATCAGCACCAAGTCAGAGCGGAAGCGAGCGTCGCCGACGATACCTTCGTAGTCGTTGATGAGGTCGCCACAGCCGTAGAGGATCAGCTTGCCGCGGTAAATTTCGATCGCCTTCGGATGGTGTGAGGAGTGGCCATGCACGACGTCGACCATCCCTTCGTCGATCAGAGCATGGGCGAAGGTGCGCTGCGCGGCGGGAACCTCAAAGCCCCAGTTGCCACCCCAGTGGATCGAGGCGATGACGATGTCGTCGGATCTCTTTCGGGCTCGCACGCTGCCGGCGACTCTTGCCGCTTCGGCCCGCGACAAAGTGGACAGGAGGTAGATGCCGGGCCTCGCCGGTTTCGCCGCCCAATCGCTCGGAATGCCGCTGTCCCGGCAACCGATGCCAAAGATCAATCGTCTGCCCGGTCCTTGGCCCGCAATCTCGAGGGGACCTGACGCTGCGTCGAGGTCGCACCCTCCGCCCGCAGCCCCGATGCCCGCAGCGCGCAAGGCATCGAGCGTATCGTTGAATCCGTCGCGTCCCCAGTCCAGGACGTGGTTGTTGGCGAGGCTTACGGCGCTGATGCCCGCAGCCGTCAGGACGCCGACGTTGCCGGGATGCATCCGATAGTTGATGCCTTTGGGCGCCGGACTGCCGCGTGCCGTGATCGCCGTCTCGAGATTGATGAACGTCAGGTCCGGACGGTGCCGTGCAATCTCACTCAAGCCATCGCCCCAGATGTAGTCGAAGGGTACCCGCCGCGGGATGGGACCGTGCGCGCGCTCGGCAAGAGCCACATAGTCGAGCGCCGATCTCACATGCGATTCGAAGAGGGTCGGGTCGCCCGGGTGCGCGAGGATCTGGTCGATGCCGCGACCTGTCATCACGTCGCCGGCCAGCATGAGCGTGGCTTGTGGGCATATGGCTCGCATGGCAGGTTCGCTCGCATGTCATCGGCTCATCGCGCAAGCAGCCGCTTCAGCTGGTTCCAGGAGCGGGTATTGAGAACGTCTTTCGCTTCCAGCCATCCTCGCCGCGCCTGCCCGATGCCATAGCGCATGGCGTCGAGCCCGAGTGTGGAATGTGCGTCCGTGCCGATCGAGATGAGCAATCCCATCTCCCGGGCAAGGTTACAGTGAACATCGTCGAGATCCAGGCGCGACGGATGCGCGTTGAGTTCGACAAAGCAGCCGCGTTGTTTCGCGCCGTTGAGTATGCGCTCGAGATTCACGGAGTACCCCGGCCGATCGCCGATGAGCCGCCCTGTCGGATGCGCCAGGATATGAAAGTGGCGGTTGTCCATCGCGCGAAGGATGCGCTCGGTCTGGGTGGCTGCATCGAGATCGAACCTGTAATGGACGGCGCAAACCGTAAGGTCGAGGCGCTTGAGAATTCTGTCCGGCAGATCGAGGGTTCCGTCAGCCAAAATGTCGACTTCGGACGACTTCAGGACTCGGAAGCCGTCCATACCGTCATTCATCCGGTCGATTTCGTCGAGTTGGGCCGAAAGGCGCTTTTCGTCGAGCCCATGCGCGACGGTCGCATGCTTCGTGTGATCGGTGACGGCGATGTAGGAATAGCCGCGTGCCTTGGCCGCAACGGCCATCTCGCGCAGACTGCTCTTGCCGTCGGAGGCCGTCGTGTGCACATGCAGGTCCCCCCGAACGTCAGCGAGCGTCACAAGCTTAGGAAGGCGTCCGGAGGCGGCCGCCTCGATCTCGCCGCGGTCCTCGCGAAGTTCCGGCTCGATCCAGGGCAAGCCGACGGCGGCGAACACGTCTTCTTCCTTGGCGCCGCCGATCCGGCTGTCGCCGCGAAAGATGCCGTACTCATTGATTTTCAGCCCTTTTTCCTGGCCGAGCTTGCGGATGTGGATGTTGTGCGCCTTGGAGCCCGTGAAGTAGTGCAGCGCAGCGCCGTAACTTGCCTGCGGCACGACGCGCAGGTCCACCTGGATGCCAGCCTTGAGCTTGACGGTGGCGCGTGTAGGTCCCTTCGCCACGATTTCATCGATCTCTTCGTAGCGGACAAAGTGATCGACAGCCTTTCGGCCGGCCGCCGACGTCACAAGGAGATCGAGGTCGCCGACCGTCTCCCGGCAGCGGCGGTAGCTGCCCGCCACGACGACGTGCCGGACACCCGGGCAGCGAAGCATCCACGCCCGCAGCGTCTCCGCAAAATCGGCCGCGGTCGAGATCTTCCAGCGCTGCTCGTTCGCTCGATGCTTGCTGATGGCATCGAGGATGTTGGCTTCCATCTTTTCGCTGAAGCCCGGGAGGGCGCGCAGTTTGTGCGCCTTGGCAGCGCGAGCGAGCTGATCAAGCGTGGTGATGCCGAGCCGCTCGTGAAGGGCATGCACCCGTTTGGGGCCAAGCCCAGGCAAGCTGGTGAGCACGGCGAGCGATGACGGCGTGCGCGCCTCGACTTCCTCAAGCAGTGTCAGCCGCCCGGTCTCCACAATTTCGCGGATCTTGCCCGCAAGATCCTTGCCGATGCCCGGCAGCTCGGAAAGATCCTGGCCGTGCGCGACCAACTCAGCGGCGCCGGTCGGAAGGTCGGCGATGGTCTGCGCCGCGCGCCGGTAAGCACGAATCCGAAATGGGTTCGCATCTTCAATCTCGAGCAGGTCGGCAAGCCGGTTGAGAATGCGCGCAATATCGGCGTTGTGGACAGCCATGGCGTCGGGCTTCGAGACCGGGATCAGACCAGCGAGCAAGACTCCTCGGAACTTGGTGAGCGTTGACAGCGGTCAATGCCGCGACCGGAAAAAACGAGGGGTGTAGCTCATGCGGCGCGAGCCTGATGAGCCCGCCTCCTGGTTGCCGGAGGCTCTCTGGCGCAAGACCTGAGCGTAGGAAACAAGCGGTGATGGGCAGGCGTCATGTAGAGATTGGCGAGCAGCGACTTGACGGCATCCTCGACGTGCCGAAGTCGGCAACGGGGCTCGTCATCTTCGCGCATGGTAGCGGCTCGAGCCGGCGCAGCCCCAGAAACGTTCATGTGGCTCACTCTTTGAACGCCAGGGGACTGGCAACGCTTCTGTTCGACCTTCTGACCGCGGCTGAGGCGGAGGACCGTCACAACGTGTTCGACATCCCGCTGCTTGGCGGGCGCGTGCGCGAGGCCGTCGAGTGGTCGCGCCGGGACGATGAAACGGCTCGTCTGGCGGTCGGCCTTTTTGGAGCAAGCACCGGCTCGGCAGCCGCCCTGGTCGCGGCGGCGCAATGCCCCCGGGATGTCGCCGCGATCGTCTCGCGCGGCGGCCGGCCCGATCTCGCCGGCGCCTATCTGCCCAGGGTGCGGGCCGCGACGCTGCTGATCGTCGGAGGAGCCGATTTCGGCGTGCTCGCGCTCAACGAGCAGGCCATGGCCCGTCTCGAGTGCGAGAAGGAACTTGCGATCGTGCCGGGCGCGGCGCACCTGTTCGAGGAGCCCGGGGCGCTCGATCGGGTGGTAGACTTGGCCGGTCGATGGTTTGACAAGCATTTGGGGAGTGCTTCGGCATGAGGTTCACGGCCCGTTTTTCTGATCGTGCCGAAGCCGGCAGAGAGCTCGCCCGGGAACTGGTCAAGCGCAAGCTCGCCGACCCCGTCGTTCTGGCGCTGCCACGCGGCGGTGTTCCGGTGGCTGTCGAGATCGCACGGGCGCTGAAGGCGCCGCTCGATCTGGTGCTCGTGCGCAAAATCGGCGTGCCATATCAGCGCGAGCTGGCTGCGGCGGCCGTGGTCGACGGCAGCGACCCGGAGGTGGTCGTCAACGACGAGGTGATGCGGCTGGCCGGCCTCGGGCCGGACTATCTTGCCGAACAGGCCAAGGCCGAGCTTGCCGAGATCGAGCGCCGCCGGCACGCCTATCTCCAGGGGCGGGCGCGGGTCCCGCTCGGAGGCCGCAATCTGATCCTGGTTGACGATGGCATTGCGACGGGGGCGAGCGTTCGCGCCGCCTTGGCTGCGCTGCGGCGCAAGTCGCCCGCAAGCTTGATCCTGGCTGTCCCTGTCGCGCCGCGCGAGACGCTTGAAGATCTCAGGGACAAGGTTGACGAGGTAGTGTGCCTCGAGGTTCCCGAGCCCTTCTACGCGATCAGTCTGCACTATCGCGACTTCCATCAGGTCCCGGACGAAGAGGTTGTTCGTCTGCTTCGCACACTGCAGCCGGCTTCGGAAAAGGCGGCGAGTTCCGACCCATCGAGCGCCTGATCCTCGCGAGGCGGCGAGATTGGACGCAACGGAGGGCAGCGCCAGCGAGGCTGAGTAGCGTCCGTCAACAAGCGTTCGTGCTGGCAGCAGCTATCCCTTCACGCAGATCAGCGGCCGCAGGCACGCAACCTTCCGCGCGAGACCGGCGGCCTCGGCTGCGTCAACGACGGCGCGGACGTCCTTGTAGGCGCCGGGCGCCTCCTCTGCGACGCCCCGCATCGACGGGCTTCGCACCGATATGCCGCGGGACTTGAGGTCATCCACCACCTGCCGGCCGCTCCAGGTTCGCGTAGCTTGGTGGCGGCTCATCTGACGGCCTGCGCCGTGACACGCGGAGGAGAACGCCGCCGTTTCGCTCATGGGGGTGCCGACCAGCACATAGGATGCGGTGCCCATGCTGCCGCCGATCAGCACGGGCTGCCCCCAGGGCCGCAAGGCCTCGGGCAAACTTGGATGGCCGGGGCCAAAAGCCCGCGTCGCCCCCTTGCGGTGCACGTATAGATTTCGGATCCGCCCATCGACAGCGTGCGGCTCGACCTTGCAGGTGTTGTGGGAAACGTCGAACAGCAGGGGCAGCTCGCCGTGTCGGAAGAACCGCGCGAAGACCTGCCGTGCCAGATGTCCGATGATCTCGCGATTGGCGAGGGCACAGTTGATCGCCGCCCGCATTGCTCCGAGATAGCGCTGTCCGATTTCGGACTTGATCGGGGCGCAGGCCAACTCGCGGTCGGGAAGAGCAATGCCGTGCTGCTCTGCGGCAATCGCCATCTCGCGCAGGTACTCGGTGCCGATCTGATGGCCAAGACCGCGCGAGCCGCAATGGATCGTGACGACGCAATCGCCCTGCTTGAGACCGAATGCCTTGGCAGTCGGCACATCGAAGATCTCGGCGACCTCCTGAACCTCGAGGTAATGATTGCCGGAGCCGAGCGTTCCCATTTCCCGGCGCTGGCGCGCCCTCGCCTGCTCTGACACGGCCGCAGGATCGGCGTCCGACTGTCGGCCATGCTCCTCGATCCGCTCAAGATCCTCGCTGCGGCCATACCCGCGCTCGATCGCCCAACGTGCGCCGCCGGCAAGCATCGCGGTCATGTCGGCCGCATCGAGCGCGATGTCGCCGTGAGAGCCAACGCCCACGGGCACGTGATCGTAGAGCGCGTCGGCGAGGTCTTCCTGGACGGCCACGATCCGCTCGCGCGCGAGCCCCGTCAGGTGCGTGCGCACGCCGCAGGAGATGTCGAAACCGACGCCGCCAGCCGAGACGACGCCGCCTTCGTCGGCATCGAAGGCGGCGACGCCGCCGATCGGGAAGCCGTAGCCCCAGTGAGCGTCCGGCATGGCGTAGGAGGCGCGGACGATGCCCGGCAACGTCGCGACATTGGTGACCTGGTCGAAGACCTTGTCATCCATGTCCTGGATAAGCGTCTCGGTGGCGTAGATGATGGCTGGCACGCGCATGGCACCCTGCGCCGGGACTTGCCAGGCCGTATCCGACAGCTTTTCGAATCGCGAGATGTCCACGTTCGTTTCCTTACAACGGCTTCCTCAGACGTCGACCACGCATTGCGCCTGCCAAATGCCCGGCTCCGTCTCACCGACGAAAAGCTCCGTCATCGTTGCGCCTTTGATCTCGACAGCCGGCTGATGATGTTCCCGCGAGACGGGCTCGCCATGCGCTGTGGCCTTCAGCTGCGCTCCCCTAATCTTCACCTCGAAGCGGCAAAACAGCATACCCCGCGTGGCCATCTCAAGGATCAGGGCGTTCAGCCAATCGTAGAACAGAAGATCGAGGCTCGGCGCTTCGCACCGGATCGCTGCTGTGCCGGTCGGACGAACCGACCTCAGATCGGTGACGACTGCCGTCATCGCCAAGGCCGCCTGCTCGAAGGCAGCCTCCGGCGAAGGTCCCCACCCCCGCACACCAATGTCGGCGCCGTGTCTGAAGTGTTCCCAGCGCGCACGGCCATCCTTCTCCATCGGATCGCTCGACCTGAAGTTTCCAGTCGGCCCTCACACGTGGCGAGCCGCGACCGCGGCAGGCGCCCCGCCGAACACTCGGGTGGCATCGCCCCGTCTCAACAGGCCAGGCAGCCGCCTTGTTCCGTCGAGGACCGGCAGATCGCAGCTGCGCTTCTGCTGCCTGACGCGCACGACATCCGCGCCGTCTTCATCGCGGCACCAGACGATGCCCTTCGGCATCCCGTCAGCTGCCGTCCGATGGCTCAGGTCTTTGCGTCGCGCAACCGCCCGAATGACGATGTCGCGGCCCGTGACCACGCCGATCAACCGAGCATTCTTGCCGATGGATATCACCCCAACACGGGCGGTGCGCACTGCCGCAGCCAACGCGCTGATCGGACCCGTCCCTTCAACCCATTGGGCGCCCTTGTGCATCGCGTCCTTGACCTTCACGGAACTTTCGCCACGCGCAGTACGCCAATTCGTGCAAGACACACCTCGCTTGCCGATCGAAAGGCGTTGCACGCTTCCGCAATCGCGGGCGTCGTGCATTGACGACCATCAACGGGACCGGATGCCCGGGTGCTGGAGCTCGCCGGCGGATCGGCCCCTTTGCACCTTTGTCACGCGGTTCTTGGAATGCAGGACGACGTGGGTCGCGCGAGCTCGACCTGTCGGCGTATGCGCGGGGCGTGATACTCGACTTCTCACGGCCCGGCAAGCCGACCGAGAATGCCTTCATCGAGTCCTTCAACGGGAAATTCCGGGCCGAGTGCCTGTCGGCGCACTGGTTCATGTGCCTGGACGACGCGCGGGAGAAATGCGAGGCTTGGCGTAGAGACTACAACGAGGTTCGTCCTCACAGCGCGATCGGTAACAAACCGCCGATAACGCTCATCGGACCGTCAGCGGCACACGGCCCGCCCTGACGAAAACAGGCTGGAAATTCCAGCTCCGAGTGGTCCAGCGACGGGGGGCAGTTCAAGCAAGAACAGATTCAACTTCTGACTGGAGGGTAGACGGGGAGTAGGTCACCGGCGCTTGCCCTCCAATCGAACCGCGGGCCGTGCAACGCGCGAGCCTACGTACGTTGTTGCGGCGCGAGCCGGAAGCCTATTTCAGGAGACCGCGCTCCCGCAGCACCGCCTCGGCAACCTTGAACGCCTCGATGGTCGCGGGGATGCCGCAGTAGGCGACCGTCTGATAGAGCACCTCCTGGATCTCCTCCACGGTGCATCCGTTGTTCAGGGCCGAATTGACGTGCAGGCGCAGCTCCTCCGGCTTGCCAAGCGCCGTCAGCATCGCCAGACACAACATGCTTCGGACCTTGCGCGGCAGACCGGGCCGGCTCCAAATGTCCCCGAAAGCATAGGTTTCAGAGAATTGGCGCAACGGCCGGTTGAAGTCGTTGGTGGAGGCATCCCGCCGCGCCAAATAGTCCTGCCCAATGACCTCGCCAAGCAGCTTGCGACCGCGCTGGCGCTGTTGCTCGATGTCCATGACTGCTCCACTGTCTTTGAGTTGCTAAGATTAGCATAGTTCAAGCGGCCAATGTTCGCTGAAACGATGTGATCGGCGGCCTTCGGAAACCGGAGAGGTTTCCATTCCGTCCTATCCCGCAGTCGAAACGCCGGCGGCACCTCCGGGGGCCGACCGAAGCCTCTTTTCGACACTCGGCTTGGCTTCGGTCACTCCCCCGGCAGTATCGCCGCCAACGCAGATCAGGGACGAAGTACCGTGCGGCCGACGACGCGTCCGGACCGCAAGGCCTCGAGCACGTTGGCGGCGTCGGCGAGGGGAGCGGTGGTGATCGGCAACGGCCGCACCTTGCCGCTCTTTGCGAGGCGCATCATTTCGGCCATGTCGCCCAGCGTGCCGACGTAGGACCCCATCACGGTGGCATTCTTCAGCGGAATGAGCGGCACCGGCAGCGTGGCCGCGCCGCCGAAGAGACCCACGACAATGACGCGGCCGCCCTTGCGGATGGCGTTGAAGCCGAACATGAAGGACGCGGCCGCGCCAACGAAGTCGATTGCCGCTGCCGGGCCGCCGCCCGTCGAGCGCATCAGGGCTTTCAGGGTGTCCGCATTGGATGGGTCGATCGCCTCCTTGGCACCGGCAGCAACCGCCGCCGCCCATTTCGACTGATCGATGTCCGCAACGATCGGCTTGACGCCGGTGACCGCCTCGGCCATGCGCACACCCGACAAGCCAACACCGCCGGCGCCGATGATCAGAAGTTCACCGCCCGTTTTCAAAGCCTCGCGCGCTTTCTTCAAGGCGCCGAAGGCTGTCAGCCCCGAGCAGGCGTAGGTACACGCGAAGGCATCATCCAGTCCTTCATAGTCGAAGAGATACTGTGGGCCGGGAACGAGCACATGCGTGGCGTAGCCGCCATCTGCATTAACCCCGAGGGCGCGGGGCGAACTGCACAGGTGCTCGTCGCCGGCGGCACAGATCGGACACGCGTGACAGCCGATCCAAGGATAGACAATGCGACGGTCGCCCACCCGGGCCTCGGACGAGGCGACATCGGGTCCCAGGGCAACCACTTCGCCGACGATCTCGTGCCCCAGTGTGCGCGGCGGCCGCATGCTCTTGGCAAGGTCGACCTTCCGCCCACCTCCGAGGTCGAAATAGCCATCCGCGAGGTGAACATCGCTGTGGCAAACCCCGCACGCCGTCACGCGGACGACAACCTCCCGGCCGCGCGGCACCGGGTCGGGGTCAATCTGACGCTCGAGCGGCGCACCGAACGACGTCACCCGATAACTTTCCATGGCCCTGTCTCCCGCTTGCGTGTCCTTGGCCTCACGGTGTCATGACTGCCAGGGACCCTGCAACTGCCATTCCTGCGAGCGAGACCGTCGCGCCGGAATCGTTAGCGCGGCCTTAACCGGCGTTCGAGATGGTCTGTCAGCAAAAGGTTCGCGCGCGAACCCTCGGGCACGCCGGCAGGCGCGTGGGTTAGGACCAGCAGCATCATGCGCCTTTGGAGACGAGCGGATCGGGACATCGCCTGCGACGCATCAGCCGCGCCGGAGGCCCCGGCGAACACCCCGATGCCGATCGGGGCGCCCATGGAATTTGGGACGGGTCGTAAGGCTCGATCACGCGTCGTCCTTGCCCTGCATGTGGCAGCGTCACTGGCTATCGCCGCCGCATTGGCGTTCATGTCAGCACTCGTCTATTACACGGTCCGCTTTCCAGACCCAATGGCGCTTTCGAAGTCGGAAGGCGGCGCATTGGTCAGGGTGCTTGCGCGCGACGGCACGGTGATGCTCGAGCGCGGGCAATCGCACAGCTTCGTCCCATTGGATTTCCTACCGCGTCACGTCATAGATGCCGTGGTGGCAACCGAGGACCGACGCTTCTTTCAACATAATGGGATCGATCCTTTCGGACTGCTGCGCGCTGCATTCGTCAATTTGCGCGCCGGCCGCTATGTGCAGGGCGGCTCCACGCTCTCTCAGCAATTGGCGAAGAATCTGTTCCTGTCCCCGGAGCGCACGATCGGCCGCAAGCTCGAGGAGTGCCTCCTCGCCATCTGGCTGGAGGTCCGTCTTTCGAAGGCGGACATCCTCGAACTTTACCTCAATCGGGTCTACTTCGGCGGCGGAGCCTACGGTATCGAAGGGGCAGCACAACGGTATTTCGGCAAGTCCGCGCGCCAGCTCGGGCTTGCCGAAGCAGCCGTTCTGGCTGGTCTCCTCAAAGCGCCGTCGAAGTATTCGCCGCTCTCGAGCCCGGGGATTGCGCGCCTGCGCGGCCGCGTGGTCCTGAAGAAGATGCTGGCCGCGGGTCTCATTGCGCCGGAAGCCGAGGCGGCCGCCGCCCGTCAATCGGTCCAGTTCGCCGACCTCGGACACGGGCGCGAGCCTACCGGTCTCGAATATGCCGTCGAGTTCGCTCTGGATCGCTTGCCGCCACTGATCGGTGCGGGGCATCGCGAAATCATTGTCGAGACCACATTCGATCTCGAGTTGCAAAAGCGGACGCAGCGCGCAATCACCGAGGCGCTCGAGAGGGCTGGCACGGCAGCTGGAGCGGGGCAAGCGGCCGCGGTCGTCATCGCCAGCGACGGCGGCATCCGTGCGATCGTCGGCGGGCGTTCATTCGCGCACAGCCAGTTCAATCGCGCCGCAAGAGCGAGACGCCAACCGGGATCGGCATTCAAACCGCTGGTCTATCTGGCGGCTGTCGAGCAGGGCTCGACGCCGGACACGCCCGCCATTGACATGCCCGTCAACATCGACGGCTGGTCGCCGCGCAATGAGAACGGCAAGTATGTCGGGCAGGTATCACTGCGCCAGGCTCTTGCCCAGTCGATCAACACGGTTGCGGTCCGGGTCCAGCAGGACGTCGGGACCCGACAGGTGATTGCGCTGACCAGGCGGCTTGGAATCAGATCAGAGCTTCGTCCGGACCCGTCGCTGGCGCTGGGAACTTCCGAGGTCACCCTGCTCGAGCTCAGCGGCGCCTACGCGACTCTGGCAAGTGGCGGCTACGGCGTCGAGCCGCATGTCATCCTTGCCGTACGCTCGACCGGAAACTCCGTTCTCTACAGGCGGTCTCAGGCGCAGCCCCGACGTGTCATCTCCCCGCTTCACGTGGGCATGATGAGCAGCATGCTCCATTCGGCGATGGTCTCAGGCACCGGTCGAAGAGCGGCGCTCGCGCGGCATGCTGCGGCGGGCAAGACGGGCACCTCACAGGATTACCGGGATGCCTGGTTCATAGGATACACTTCCCATCTCACCGCGGGAGTCTGGGTCGGGAACGACGGCGGCGAACCGATGAACCGCGTGATGGGAGGCGGCCTCCCTGCGACCATCTGGCGCGAAATCATGGAGGCCGCGCACGAACGGCTGCCTGCAGCGGTCTTGCCGGGAGCAAACGCGACGGACCTGATCGCGGCGTCCGACACACTCGTGGAAGCCGATCGGCGGACCAAACCCATTCTGTCGATCACGGACCTGCTCGCACGCGAAGGGCAAGCGGTGCCGGCTCCGCTTCCTTCTCACGCCAATGGCGCTACCCACACTCGCGATGCGGCAGCCCGCGCCGGCCTCGAGCAAGGAAAGCGCGCCGGACAGCGGCCGAGCCGGCGTGCTTCGGCATCGACGGCCCCGTCACATTCCGCGTTGTCCGACCCTGCGCGAGCACCGGGACCGATTGATGCGCAAATGTTTGAGCGCGCCCTTGAAGATGAGGCGGATGCCTTGCGGGCCAACCGCATGGGACCCCCCTTGCGCTAGTGTCGCCTGGCAGAACGAACGCTTCGCCGCCCTCATCGATCCATCCTTCGGGCAGGACCTCCTCCGAAGTCGGATCGCGCTGCCGTGAACTCCGCGGTCCGGCGCTCAACCGTCGACACCGTAACGATAGAGATCCAGGCCGTTACGGCGCAGCCATAGCTTCGCCTCTTCGAGGTTCGGCATCGTTTGCCGGACGAGACGCCAGAACCGAGGCCCGTGATTCATCTCGGCAAGGTGGGCAACTTCGTGGGCAGCGACATAGTCCAGAACCACGGGGGGCGCCAGGATCAATCGCCATGAGAATGAGAGCTGGCCGTTGGACGAGCAGGAGCCCCAGCGGCTCTTCTGGTCCTTCACCGCGATGCGCCGGGCGCGCAGTCCCAGGTTGCGGGCGTGATGCGTCACACAGCGATCGAGATCTCGCGCGGCCTCCGCAACGAGCCAGTCTCGCAGCCGGCGGGGCGCATGCTCGATGGCACCATGCACGAGAAGGCGCGAAGGCCTCCCTTCCGAACCCGGGCTCACCTCCACGACAGACCTTCCCGGCGCCGGCCCGTCGAACACGATCTCGCACATGTTTCCGCGCAGCGGAATGCAGGCACCGGCCCGGAACGGCACCGACTGAGGGACACCCTCGAGCCGCTCGCGCACCCAGTCGATGCTGCGAGCCAGAAAGCGATCGATTTCCGTGGAATCGGAGTTTCTCGGGATCGTCAGGACGACACTCCGTTCGGTCCGGCTGACGCGCAGCGTCAGACGGCGCGCCTGCGGATGCCGACGGATCTCGACCGGCGCCGCTATGCCCTCAATCCTCAAGAGCTGAACGGATGGCGCTGCCCTGGCTCTTGACCGCGACATGGACAACCTCGGTTGCGAAATGAATAGGTCGGCACGACAACGATACGCTTCGCAATTTCCAGACGGCGCTACCGCAGCGATGCCCGCGGCCACGATGCACAACTCATTGCGGCACTCGTGCGGCAGACCACGCGGTGCTGCTGATAGCAAATCACCTAGCCAGGGCGCGAGCCTGTCGCTCGTCGATCAACCACGCAGCTGTTGACTCGTTGCCGGCCGGCCACGCAACAAACGCGCGCGGGCAGCGCCAGAACCCGCAAGCGCATCCGCCCTGTCAGCCGAGCCGATTGGGACTGCGACGGGCCGGGTTGATCCCGTTAAGACTGTCGAGAAACAACGAGCCGGCGAAGCGCCACAGCTTGAATGGAATCTGGCTCGCGATGTCCGTGCCAGAGGGTTGCCCCTCCTGGTCGATCTCGTCGCGCATCGGATGCACGGCATCGGTTGCCTGATGCGAAACGTCGCCGCCGCGATCGAAGGTGAATGCTGCGGCCTCCGGCGAAGCCGAGGACGGCAAGGCTCCTTTCGCCAGCCCGCCCGTCCTTCCGCCCAACGGAACGACTGTCCGTGCGGACCGGCACGGATCGTGTGCGCGCGCAAATTCGGCGATGCGGGGCGCAATGTGGCGGCGAAACCGCGAGCCGTTGAAAATCCCGTAATGTCCAACGTCCGGACACACGTAATGGGACTTGCGCGCAGGCTCGATCCCGGAACAAAGGTCGATCGCGGCGGCGCACTGTCCGACCCCGGTGATGTCGTCCTTCTCGCCTTCGATGGTGAGGAGGGCTGGTCGTCTGATCGCTGCCAAGTCGATCAATCGACCTCGATGGACCATCTGTCGGCGCGGCAACAAATGTTTGACAAATACCTGATCGACCGTCTGCAGGTAGAACTCCGCGGTCAGGTCCATCACCGCCAGATACTCGTCATAGAAGTCCCGGTGCTTCTCGGCGCTGTCGCCGTCGCCCCGCACCAGATGGAAGAAGAGGTCCTTGTGGGCATCAAGATGCCGGTCGAGGTTCATCGTCATGAACCCCGTCAGCTGCAGGAAACCTGGATATACGGCCCGCCCGGCTCCTTTGTTGGGCCATGGAACAGTGGTGATGACGGTGCGGCGGAACCAGTCCGTGCCGCGCTCGACCGCCAAGCGATTGACGACTGTCGGGCTGACACGGGTATCCACCGGCCCTCCGGCAAGAGAGAGCGTCAGCGGCACACTGGGATCACCGTCAGCCTCCATCAATGCCGTCGCTGCGAGCACCGGCACGCTCGGCTGGCAGACGGCGAAGACATGCACGTCACCGCGAAAGTGCGTGAAAATCTCCCGCATCGTCGCGATGTAGTCATCGAGGTCAAAGTGGCCGGCCGCCAAGGGCACGCTGCGGGCATCCTGCCAATCCGTGATATAGACCTCGTGATCCGGCAGGAACGTCTCCACCGTGCCGCGCAGAAGGGTCGCGAAATGTCCTGACATCGGCGCCACGAGCAGCAGCCGCGGGTCGCGACCAAGACGGTTTGCCGGAAGCTCACGCCGGAAGTGCAAAAGCCGGCAGAAGGGCGAACTCCAGACGACCTCCTCGCGAACCGCCACCTTCTCCCCTTCGACTTCGGTCGCCGTAATGCCGAACTCCGGCTTGAAATAACGGCGGGTGGTCCGCTCAAAGACTTCAAGCGCCGCGACCGCGTGGCGGCCGACGCTTGTGTGGGTCATCGGATTGAAAGGATGCTGCAGAAGCAGTCTGTAGCTGTCTGCCGCGACGCGCGCCGGGCGCACGGCGGCATGGCCGAGCTCGTACCAGTGGTAGAGCATGCGATCAGTCCCCCAAACTTGCGGCCCCCTCGCGCATCACTGCCGGCGTCCTGGCCTCGTTGCTGTGGACAGGTTATCCGGCGCGACGCGATTGACACACTTTCACATGTGCGAGTGTGACCCGATTCGCGCAAACATTAAAGATGGTTAAAGCTAGAGCAGCTTGTCCAGCCGCGCCACCATCGCCTCGACCCCGGTCGTATGCGAAAAGTGGGCGACGTAGGAGCCATCCGGCCCCATGAGGTAGATCAGCGCCGAATGGTCGATGGTGTAGGGCGCAGACGAGGATTCGTCGCGCACTTTCTTATAGTAAACGCGGTAGGCTTTCGCCGCTGCATCGACTTCTGCAAGGGTTCCGGTCAATCCGATCAGCCGGGGGTGAAAGCTCGCAACGTAATAGGCCATCTGTTGCGGCGTATCTCGCTCGGGGTCGACCGTGATGAACACCGGAGTGATTTTCTCCGCCTTCGGTCCAAGCTTGTCGAGCGCAGCAGCGACCACCTGGAGCCCTGACGGACAGATGTCCGGGCAATAGGTGAAGCCGAACATGACGAGCATGTACCGGCCCCGAAAATCCTTGTCCGTGACGCGCTTGCCGGTGTGATCGATCAAGCTGAAGGGGCCGCCGACCAGGGCCCGCCCGAAGCTTGCGTCCTTGGGTAGGAGACCCTCGCGGACGCCTGGTATGAGCACCAGAGCCGCGATCGCGCCGACGGCGAACGCGCACACGGCCCAGATCGCGATGCGAAGCTTTCTCAAGGTTCGGTTCCCGAAATTGCGGTTCGGTCTTGCCGCATCCCAGCTTCAATCCCAGCCGCCGAATTGCCCGCAAAAACGTGGAAAGCCGCTCAACTGTGAGCGCTCGCCCTCGCCAGCGCCCCCGCGAGCTCCTTGTATTCCTCGCAGGCAACGCCGCAGCGGCGTGCGATTTCCTCAAGCTGCTCCCGCGCCTTTGCACGCTCGCCGCGCTGCAGATGGGCTTCGCCAAGATATGCACGCGCCACCGTGTAGTCAGGATCGATCATGAGCGCACGCTCATATTTTTGCATGGCCTCGTCGAGACGGCCGAGCTTTCGGATAACGTATCCCGTATAGGTGAGGATGCGCACGTCGTCCTTATTCCGCGCCTGCCTCAGATAGTGCAGCGCCAGCCTGAAATCGCCTTTCCGCGCCAGCCAGTAGCCGGCATAAAAAAGGTCAGAGTCGCTCAACTCCCCTTTCTTGTTCCGGCACGCCGGCTTGCGCTGGTTCTCCTTCTTGCTGCAATCGACGCTTGGCGGCGGGGCCGGCTCGCCTTTCTGCGCCAGCGCCGCGCTGCCCGAGAGAACCGGGACCAAAGCCGCCACGACGGTAATCAGCGCGGCGCGTACCGCCAAATTCGCATTGGTCCGCATTCCCTGGTTCCCGTTCTCGCCGCACGGCCGCCTCGGCCGCCGTCGCGGAGCGGCAGCAGAACGGAATTTGTCGCCACAATCAAGCGGGGCGGAGCGGCGCGCAGGGAGATCGCAATGCGATTGAGAAATCCGGGTGCCTGCGCCTGGTCGTCAGGCATCGGAGTTTTCCCGCCGACTCTGGGCACCGGTCATTTGCGCCGCTCCTGGGAAAGAGGCATATATCGCATTGAGTTGCATGAGTCGCATCGAGCCAGCGGACCTTGCAGGGCTCGAGCGTTGGAGAGCCTCGATGACGGATGCCCCGAAATCTCCAGCCGCCGCGAGCGAGATCGCCGACCCCAGGGACTATGTCCAGGACGGCGCCGTTTTGCTCGGCGTTAGCCGGCACGGGCGCGAGCTGGTGCCCGAATGCATCGAGCTGCGTCTTGCCAACCGGCACGGGCTCATCACCGGCGCAACCGGCACGGGAAAGACGGTCACACTGCAGGTCCTGGCCGAAGGCTTCTCGGCGGCCGGAGTGCCCGTTTTCTGCGCTGACATCAAGGGAGATCTCTCCGGGATCGCCGCCAATGGCGAGATGAAGCCGGCCCTCGTTGCGCGCGCCAAAGAGATCGGGCTGGCTCGCTATGGCAACGCGTCCTTTCCGGTCGCCATCTGGGATGTGCTCGGCGAGCAGGGGCACCCGGTTCGGGCCCGGGTCGAGGACATGGGCCCCGTGCTCCTCGCACGCCTGCTCGAGCTTACCGAGCCGCAAGAGGGGGTGCTGAACATCGCTTTCAAGTGGGTCGAGGATCAGCGCGAGGCGGGCGACGCCAACATGCGCATCGACGACCTCAAGGATCTGCGCGCCGTTATCGACATGATGGGCCGGAAGTCGGCAGAGCTGCGCAGCAAGTACGGCAACATCGCGCCGGCGACCGTCGGCGTCATTCAGCGCCGGCTGCTTGTGCTCGAGCAGCAGGGGGCGGAGAAGTTTTTCGGAACACCGGCGCTCGACATCCATGATCTGATCAAGGTTGCGCCCGATGGGCGCGGCATCGTCAACATTCTTGCCGCCGAGAAGTTGATGAACACGCCGCGCCTCTACTCCTCGTTCCTGCTGTGGCTGCTCTCGGAGCTGTTCGCCAAGTTGCCCGAAGTCGGCGATCTGGAGAAGCCGAAGCTCGTCTTCATGTTCGACGAGGCGCATCTGCTGTTCAACGGCGCGTCGCAGGCGCTCATCGATCAGATCGAACGGGTGACCCGGCTGATCCGCTCGAAGGGCGTCGGCGTGTTCTACGTCACCCAGAGCCCCGCGGACGTTCCCGACAGAGTGTCCGCCCAGCTTGGCAATCGCATTCAGCATGCGCTGCGCGCCTTCACGCCCCGGGAACAGAAGTCCATCCGCGCGGCGGCCGAAACGTTCAGGCCAAACCCCGACTTCGACACCGAACGCGTGATTCAGGAGCTCAAGACGGGCGAGGCACTCGTGTCGGTCCTGCATAACAAGGGCGAGCCGTCGATTGTGCAGCGCACGCTGATCCGCCCGCCGATGTCGCGCGTCGGCCCGCTGACGCCAGAGGAGCGCAAGGCGATCATCGAGGCCGACGCCCTCAATCGGAAGAAGTATACGACGACCACAGACAGCGAATCTGCCTTTGAGCGGATCGAGGCCATGAACTCGCCGATCGGGCAGATGCGGGACAAGGTGCGCCGCTTCGGTCACCTGTTCGGTCTCAAAGGCTGACAGCCGACCAGGCAGCGGGACGGCGGGCATCGGCTTGGTCACAAGGCTGTTGCGTTGCAAGAGCCGCGTGACTTCATTGCGCAGAGGACGAGAAGGAGAAGCGCATGGGCTTCCGGTTCCAGAAAAGGATCAAGATCCTTCCGGGCGTCTATATCAACCTGTCCAAGTCGGGCGTGAGTGCGAGCGTTGGCGGTCGCGGCGCGACCGTTAACGTCGGCGCCGATGGCCGGCGCATGATCACGCTTGGCATTCCGGGCACCGGCATGAGCTATCGCGTCCCCCTGTCGGGCACGATCCTCGTGGCCCTGGTGCTCGTCGTAGCGGTGATCGGCCTCGCTTACTTGATCGCGCCGGAGACCGTGCGCGCGGCGCTCCACTGGTGGCAGCCAAAGTGGTTCTGAACCGGCGAGCGCATGGCGCTTTTCCGGCGAGGACCGTACTTTCGCCCTGCCCTCCCGACCCTGTCCCGGCGCTGCCAGTTGACCGCGAGCGTTGACCGCCCGCGCCGGCGTAAACTTTCTGGCTCTGGAGGCTATTTGCCCCCTCGGGGCTTCTATTGCTTCTCGGGCAGACTGAGACGGATGTGGAGTTCCCGGAGCTGCTTGGGGCTGACCTCGCTTGGCGCTCCCATCAGCAGGTCGTTCGCCTGCTGGTTCATCGGGAACAGCGCCACGTCGCGCACGGTCTTGCAGCCCGTCAACAGCATGACCATGCGCTCGATCCCGGCCGCCATGCCACCATGCGGCGGCGCGCCGTACTGGAACGCGCGGTAAAGACCACCGAACCTCTTCTCGACATCGGCGCGCGTAAGTCCCGTAATCTCGAAGGCCTTGACCATCGTCTCGGGCAAGTGGTTCCGGATCGACCCGGACGCCAGCTCATAGCCGTTGCAGACGAGATCGTACTGGTTCGCCTTGAGGGCGAGAATAGCCTCGCGCCCAGCCTTCTCGGCCGCCTCGAGCGCTTCCCGTCCCCCCTTCGGCATGGAGAACGGATTGTGCGAGAAGTCGATCTTTTTCTCGTCCTCGTTCCACTCGTAGAAGGGAAAATCGACGATCCAGGCGAAGGCGAAGCGGCCCTCGTCAACAAGCTTCAGCTCGCGCCCGATCTCATCGCGCGCCTGGCCGGCGAACTTATAGAACTTGCTCGGATCGCCCGCCGCAAAAAAGCAAGCGTCCCCGATTTCGAGTCCGAGCTGGCGAAAGATCGCGCCCGCTCGGTCTGCCCCGATATTGCGTGCAATCGGGCCGGCACCGGCAGCGCCCTCTTCCTGTCGCCACATGATGTAGCCAAGTCCCGGCTGGCCCTCCTTCTGCGCCCAGGCGTTCATCCGGTCACAGAAGGCGCGGCTGCCCCCCTTCGGGGCCGGGATCGCCCAGACGCGCACCTTCGGGTCCTTCTCGATCATGCCGGCGAATACCTTGAAGCCCGAGCCGCGGAAATGCCCGGTGACGTCGGCCATCTCGATCGGATTGCGCAGGTCGGGCTTGTCGGAGCCGTACTTCTGGATCGCCACGTCATAGGGAATCCGGGGCCAGCCACGGTCCACTCTCATCGGCTTGCCCGTCGCCGCGGCGAACTCCTCGAAGACGCCAGTAAGGATCGGTTCCATCGTTTGGAAGACGTCCTCCTGCTCGACGAAGCTCATCTCCACGTCAAGCTGATAGAACTCGCCCGGCAGCCGGTCGGCGCGCGGATCCTCGTCGCGGAAGCACGGCGCGATCTGGAAGTAGCGGTCGAACCCCGACATCATGAGAAGCTGCTTGTACTGCTGCGGCGCCTGCGGCAGCGCATAGAACTTGCCGGGGTGAATGCGAGAGGGAACAAGAAAGTCGCGCGCGCCTTCCGGGCTCGAGGCTGTGAGAATTGGCGTCGGGAACTCGTTGAAGCCGGCCTCGTGCATCCGCGCGCGAATCGACCGCGTAATGGCCAGCCGCTGCATGATGATCCGGTGTAAAGTCTCGCGCCGCAGGTCGAGAAAACGATACGTAAGGCGGATGTCTTCCGGGTAATCGGGTTCGCCGAACACCGGCAACGGCAACTCCTTCGCCTCCGAAAGCACCTCGATTGCGAGGGCGAAGCACTCGATCTCGCCAGTTGCAAGTTCCGGATTGACGGTGCCCGCCGGGCGTTCGCGCACCCTGGCGTCGACCCGGATCACCCATTCCGAACGCACCTTCTCGGCCGTCCGGAACGCAGGGCTGTCGGGATCCGCCACCACTTGCGTGATACCATAGTGATCGCGCAGGTCGATAAACAGGAGCCCTCCGTGGTCGCGCACGCGATGCACCCAGCCCGAGAGCCGCGCCGTCTTGCCCACGTCGCCCTTTCTGAGCGCGCCGCAGGTATGCGAGCGATAACGGTGCAGGGGTGGCTCGGACATGGCCTCGATCCTGTTCGAACATTTCGGAATTGGCGCGGAGAAGCGCACCGGGTTGCCGGTTTGTCAAGGCAGGGAATTGCCGTTGCCGAGCCACTTTCGGCGAGCCCGCCTCAATCGCAGCAGCTTGCGGGCTGCCGCGCGCGTCTCAGCCGACACGGGATTGACGGTCAAAATGCAAACTCTGTGAAAATGCAGTCGATTTTTCGGTCCCACTTCTGCTCGTAAGCCTCGAGCAACTCCTCGGCGATGGTTCGGCCGGAGGCGACGATCTGCTGAACCGGCTCAAGGAAGATGCGCTCGTCGTTGCCCTTGCCATCAAGTCGTGCTCGCGCCTTGAGGCCAGCTTCGCTCATCGCCGTTACTTCTCGGGCGATGTCGAGCAGCGCATAGCGACGGAAGCGGGATTTGAGCGCCGTTCTCGGCACATCGTTGCGCAGCGCCTGCCGCTCGTCAGCACTCCATCCCTTGACCAGGTCCCACGCGGCATCGAGCGAAGACTGGTCGTAAAGCAGTCCGACCCAGAAAGCAGGCAACGCGCAGATTCTGCGCCAGCGGCCGCCGTCTGCGCCGCGCATTTCGAGATAGCGCTTCAAGCGCACCTCGGGAAAGATGGTGGTGATGTGGTCCGACCAGTCGTCAATGGTGGGCTTGAGGCTCGCAAGCTCCGGCCGCTGGAGCTTTTGCGCGAGCGTCCCCGCCATGAAGTCGCGGAATGATGCGCCGGCAACGTCGATGTACTCGCCCTTGCGGTAGATGAAATACATCGGCACATCGAGCGCATACTCGACATAACGGTCAAAGCTCATGCCGCCCTCGAAGGCGAACGGCAGCATGCCGGTGCGGCTCTGATCGGTGTCGCGCCACACTTCGCTTCTGAGCGACAGATACCCGTTCGGCACGCCCTCCTTGAAGGGCGATGCCGCAAAGATGGCGGTCGCAACAGGTTGCAACGCCAGCGAAACGCGCAGCTTTTTCACCATGTCCTCTTCGCTGGCGAAGTCCAGGTTCACCTGGATCGTCGCCGTGCGATACATCATGTCGAGGCCGCCTTTGCCGACTTTCGGCATGTAACGGGTCATGACGGCATAACGCCGCTTCGGCATGCGCGGCGTCTCGTCGAGCGTCCATTTCGGCGAGAAGCCCAGCCCGAGAAATCCGATCTTCAGGTCGTCACCAACGGCGCGCACCTGATCCAGGTGCGATTGCGTTTCCGCGCCGACCTCGTGCAGCGTTTCGAGCGGCGCCCCTGAAAGCTCGAACTGTCCGCCAGGCTCCAGCGACACTGTCGCGGCAGGCTCCCCAGGCGGGCGCTTCAGGGCGATGATGTTGTCGCCTTCGTAGATGGGGAGCCAGCCATAGCGCCGGATCAGCTCTTCCATGATGGCGCGGATGCCACGCTCGCCTTCGTACGGCACCGGTTTCAGGTCGTCGGTGCGGAAAACAATCTTCTCGTGCTCCGTGCCTATGCGCCACGCAGACTTCGGCTTGCAGCCGACGGCAAACCATTCAATCAGATCATCGCGGGACTCGATCGGCGCAGACGGTGCTCCGTCCTCACGGGTCGACATTGAACACCTCGATTGCCAAGGGCGGCCGGAGCGTTTCACCACCCGAAGCCCGTTCAAGGTCTTTTATGGCTGCGTCGCCGCGCCGTTACAAGCCCCGCGAGCACCCGGCTTCCTCTCGAGCCGATCGCCTAGGGCGATGAAGGCGAGTGTGTTCAACCAGTTGCGGCGCAACGGCGGGACGGGTCATTCCGCCGGAAGGACGCCTTCGTCGCTTGAGCTTTTTTCTTCATTGTGTTGAGGCCATCTCAACTCGCACAGTGCATTCCCCGGCGGGCGAAGCGCATGAGAGAGGCCCGAGCACACGAAGTCGGACGAGCTGCGACGCCGGGCCGCCATCCCTCCGGTCTGTTCGACTTGACAGCCCTTGCGGGCAAGGACTCGATGCCGGCGCATGAACTATCGCCACGCCTACCATGCCGGAAATTTTGCCGACGTCCTGAAGCACGTCGTCCTGGCGATGGTGCTCGAGCACCTGAAGCGCAAGCCGACGCCCTTCCGTGTGATCGACACCCATGCCGGCGCCGGCCTCTACGCGCTCGACAGCGGAGAGGCGGCGCGCACGGGGGAATGGCGGCAAGGGATCGGCAGACTGGTGGGCGCCGACGCATTGCCGATTCCGCCAGACGTCGAAGCCTTTATGCGCCCTTACCTCGCAACGGTGCGTGAGCTCAACTCGGATCACGCGATCCGCATCTACCCCGGCTCGCCGACGCTGGCGCTGGCGCTCATGCGCCCGAACGACAGGCTGATTGCCAACGAGCTCCATCCTGAGGAAGCAATGTCGCTTCGCGCCGCCATCGGGCGGGATCGCCGCGCCAAGGTCCTTCAGATCGACGCCTGGCAGGCGATCCGGTCACTCCTGCCGCCCAAGGAGCGACGCGGCGTGATTCTAATCGATCCGCCGTTCGAGGCGCAGGGCGACCTCGAGCGCCTGGCCGCCGGGCTCGCGGACGGCATGCGCCGTTTCGCGACCGGGGTCTATCTTCTTTGGTTGCCGATCAAGGATCGTGCCGCGGTCGAACGGTTCATCGGCCACGTCGTCGGCATGGGCTACGACGAGCTCCTCTATGCCGAGTTGTGCGTGCGAACCTTCTCTTCGCAGGACAGGCTCTCCGCCACCGCGATGCTGATTGCCAATCCACCTTTCGGACTCGACTTGGGCCTTCGCGTCGTGCTGAAGCACCTGGCTGTCGTACTGGCGCAAGGACCCGGCGCGCGCCATCACCTCAAGTGGCTTGCCGGCGGAGCGCCCTGACGCGGCTCGCCGAACAAGGCTCTTGGCAGGTTCACACGTAGGTCCCCCGACGCCAGAACGCGAGCCTTCCCGCGATGCTCACTTCGCAAACATCTGACGGAGCATCCCGACCAGAAGCATTACGAGCCCGCCGCCCACGCCGGCACCGGCAAACTGGCTGACGAGTACACCCGGATCGAGCCCCGAGGCCCCAAGGATCTTGCCTACGCCCAGGGCCCCGCTCACAAGGTTGCCTCCGAGCAAGCCTCCGACGATGCCGCACAGAACGTTGCCTACCATCCCGTGGCTGAGGGCCTTGAACAAGGAGGCCGCAACACCACCACCGACGACGCCGCCGAGGGCCTGAACAAGTAGAAGTACCGGATCCATGCCTCACTCCATGGTTTCTTGCGGTCCTGTGTGCCAGTTGCCCTGACCAAACATGCCGCCTGAAGGACAGAACTGCCGCAAGGTCCTGAAGCGGCAGGGGTTCATTCCTGATCGCGTCTGCGTGCCCTTTTGGCGACACCCCCAGGAGCATTGATGGGCTTCGATACCGGTGATTCACCCTTTCGTTCACGAATTACGGTAACCTGTTCGAAAATCAACAATGTCCCAATCTCGCAGGTTTCCACGATGAAGCGCACTCTGGCGTTCGCCGCCGCAATGGCAGCAGTTTCTCTCTTCTACGTCACGGACGCCTCGGCCCAAGGCCGCCGCGCCGCCGACAGCGGTCCCACGCTCAGCGACCACCCGAAATCCGGCTACTACCGCAAGAAGCGCGGAACCCAGGTCAAGGGCTATGTCGCGCGTCGCGGCGGCTACTCGTACTCCGTGCCTGATACGATCAACACCTACGGCAGCAGCCGCACGCTCTATGGCGGAACCTTCTACTATCGCGACCCCATGCTGGACCGCCAGACCCGTTCGGGACCATTCGATCACGGCTTCTTTTTTGACTCTGGCGTCGCTCCTCGTGGTGGCGATTCGCCCTACATGCATTGACACCTGTTATTATGCTGCATGCAGTCGCGGCGCGCCAGAGAATGGTGGCGCACCGCACTGGGAACCACGGGCCTGCTTGATTTCCCTGCGTCAGCGAGCAGGCTCAAAATAAGTCTTACTTGCGCCGTGACATCGTATCGGACACGCAACAGACGTGCGCTGGCAGATTGAGCGCACATGTCGTAACCAGGCGCGGAACGAAAGAAGGATCGGCTGCCACCATGCCATTGGGCAGAAAGACAAGCTTGAGCGTTCTTGCGGTCGCATGCACCATGCCGTTGGCAGATATGGCATGGGCGCGTTGCACGAGACTCGGGTTCTCCGTCAACGACTATGGGAAGGATGGGCCTACGCGCGACGCAAAGGCCCTGCTCGACAAGTACATCGCCGACTGGACGGCGCAACGCGGAATCAAAGGCTACCGAGTTGGAAAGAAGGATGTGAAGTGCGAGCTGTTCCTCGACTTCGGATTCTTCGATGAGCACACGTGCCGCGCCGAAGCGACCGTATGTTGGGGGGACAGCACGCCGGCCGGCGGCTCAGACCAGCCGAGGCCGCGCGCTTCGCCTCCGCCGGCAAAGAAATAGGCACGGTAGCGGCTCCCATCCCACCGCTCGCCGATGGTGCCGATGCAATGGCCGTCACATCCTGAAGGGCAGGCGGGCTCGCTGGTCACTTGAGCCCGCTGCCGAGCAAATCACGCGCAATTACGTGCCGTTGCACCTCGTTCGGGCCTTCGCCGACGCGGCGGATTCGCAGTTCCCGGTACCAGCGCTCGAACGGGAAATCCTTGGTCATGCCGTAGCCGCCGAAAATCTGCATCGAACGGTCGACCACCCGGCCGGCGGCCTCGCTCGCCACCAGCTTGGCAAGCCCGGCTTCCATGCGGAACGGTTCGCCCCTGTCGCATTTGGCGGCCGCCGCCAGGCACATCAGCGTCGCCTGCCTGAGATCGATTTCGTTGTCGACCAGCATCCATTGGATCGCCTGCCGGCTGGCCAGCACGGCGCCGAAGGTCTCCCGCTGCTTGGCGTACTCGATCGCCATCTCGTGCGCCTTGTAGGCCGGGGCGAGGCATTGCGCGGCGTACGGGATTCGCTGGCGCGACAAGCGCTCGTTGGCAATCGCGAATCCCTTGTTGAGCTCACCCAGGATGGCGCTGTCCGGCACCTTCATATTGTCGAACTGGAGCTCTGTCGCATAGTGCGAGGAGCGCAGCGTATGCACGATCCGGCGCACATGGAAACCGGGAGTCGACGCCTCGACAATGAAGCATGTGACTCCGCCGCGCCCCTTCTCGGGATCGGTGCGCGCGAATATGAGGCCGAAATCCGCCTTGTCGGCACCGGAGATGAATACCTTCGAGCCGTTGATCACCCAGCCATCGTTGGTCTTGACCGCACGCGTCCTGATCGCGCGTGCGGGATCGGACCCGCCGGAGGGCTCGGTCAGCCCGAAGAAGCCTTTCTTCTCGCCGCGCAGCATCGGGCGCAGATACTTTTCCTTCTGCTCTTCGGTCGCTTCGTAGAGCTGTGCAAGCCCGGCAGTGCCGAAGACGCCGTAGCAGGGTGCGTAGATGCCGGCGCGATGCTGGCCCATCTCGATGGCGAGCAGCACGCGCGTCGTCATGTCGATCCCGGGGCCGCCGAACTCGGCCGGAATGTCGAGACCATAAAGCCCCATCGCTTTCACCTTGGCGACAAGACGGGCGTGATCCTCCGGCGGCAACTCGCTGGCGTCGGGATCGAGCTTTTCTTCAAGCGGAACGATCTCCTCGCGCACAAACCGGCGCACCTGCGCAATAAGCGCCTTTTGTTCTTCTGTCGGTTCGAAATTCATGGGTTGGTCCCTTGAACGCCTTCACAGGCTACAAATCGCGCATCAGCCTCGCGCGTGCCGTTCGCGCATCATCCGCGCCCCGGCCCCGAGCGCCGCGATCTTCGCCCTTGCGACGGACTGCGGCAACGGTGCAAGACCGCAATTCGTACAGGCTTGAATACGTTCGACATCGGCGTGCCGCATCGCTTCCGTCAGAACGGCGACGATGGCTTCCGGCGTCTCGACCGCGTGGGTCGCCACGTCGATCACCCCGACGAGGATCTCCTTGTCGGGCAGGAGGCGGATGAGCGACAGCGGCACTCTTGAGCCTTGCGCCTCGAGCGACACCTGTCCGATCCGGCTGCGATTGATCGCGGGGAAGATCTCTTGGTACTGACGCCATTCGCTGCCGAGCGTCTCCTTCCACTTGATGTTCGCGTCGATCCCGTAGCCGTAGCAGATGTGCACCGCCGTCTTGCACGGGAGCCCATCGGCGGCCTGTTCGAGCGCCGTGATGCCCCATTCCTTCACGTCCTCCATAAAGACGTTAAAAGCCGGCTCGTCGAATTGGATGACGTCCACGCCGAGCGCGGCGAGTTCCCGGGCCTCGGCATTCAGGATCTCGGCAAAGGCCATGGCCATCGCCGGCCGACTGCCGTAGTAGGCATCGGCGATGGTGTCCGAGATCGTCATGGGACCTGGCAGCGTCACCTTGAGCCTGCGCGTGGTATGCGCGCGGGTCAATCGAACCTCGTCAGCGTGGATCGGTCCCGGCCGAGCGAGACGTGCCGTCACGGTCGGCACCTCGACCGTGTAGCGATTGTTGCGAATTCCCATGCGGGTCTTTTTCGTCCAGTCGATTCCTGAGACCCTCTCGAGGAAGCCGTGGACGAAGTGAATCCGGAACTGCTCGCCGTCTGTCACGATGTCGATGCCGGCGTCCTCCTGCAGCTTGATCCACAGCAGTGCGGCGTCCTGCTTGGCGGCGGCGAGATCATCGCCGCTCGCCCGCCAGGCAGCCCAGAGCTTCTCCGGCTCGGCGAGCCAGGAGGGTTTCGGCAGGCTACCTGCGATCGTCGCCGGGAAGAGCGGCAGCGTACTCATTGGTTGATCCTCACAAAACGGCGATCCTGCTGCGACTCCGGAGCGTCTGCGTTCAGCTCGGACTAAGCCGGCCAAGACGTGGCAGAGGCTTGCCGCGATTTCCTGCGGGCACATCTCCATGATCGTGGACATGTGCCATCAAGAGTTCCTGGTAGCGGGTCGTATACTGCTGATTTATCTCGACGCGGAACTGTGTCGCCCCGGCAGGGGGCTCGGCCAGCGCCTTCTCAAGTTCACCGCGCAGTCCGAAGAGCGATCGTCCACCCGCGACACCAATGAAAACGACGGCACCCGCCGCGTCCGCCAGCTGGAACACTCCGAGCTGACCTGTGAGCCGTCGCACAGTCTCCGGCGTCAGCGGGGTCCATGGTTTCGTCATCCGTACAGCCATGGTTCGAAACTCTCCGAGATCTCCTATCGGTTCCGACTCTGGCGTGGCGACACTTCTCGCAGGCTGGCCATCGTCATGTATCGGTCAAACAACATTTCTACTCTTCGCGAACGGCTGTCAGGAGGCTACCTCCAGGTCGATCATCTCGTGAACCTCGGCGATTGCTCCGGACCGAGCAAGGAGCGGGGCCGCCCGCGCCCGCAGCGGATCGGTCTTAAAGCTGTCGAACCCGGCTCTATTCGCAAACCACATGACGTGACATTCCAACGTGCCGTCACGGTTCCGCAATCTCCGCTGCAACTTCCCGCCATGCCGAGCGATCAGCGGCAGAACCTGCGCTTCGTAGGCCTGGAAGTCGGCAACGCCTTCAGGCGGTATCCTCAGAACTGCGGCGAGCGTGAAGCCGGTCATCCTCATTCCCCTCGAAAGACAGCCTTGCGCCTTTCGAGGCGCGCCCTCATTCCTTCTTGAGCGTCCGCGCTGGTTCGAGCCTTGTCGACGATGAGATCGATGTCGTCATGCTTAATGTGATCGCGAAACTGCATCTCGCGATTGATGAGGGCCTTCATCGCCTTGAGCGAGAGCGGCGCGTTATCGGCGAGGCGCTCGATCACACCCGCAGCGACGTTTTCGAGCTCCGCAGGCTCAGCCAGATGCGAGACGATCCCGAGCTCGTGAAAGCGCCGCGCGGGCAAGGGATCGCCAAGCAGGAGGATCTGGCGCGTCATCGCCGGACCTGCCACTTCCAGCAGCTTCTTGGCGAGGAACCAGCTCGGCGCCAGACCGACCTGCGCCAGCGACATACCGAAACGGGCGGTCGTCGAGGCGACAATGAGGTCGCAATGCAGCGCCAGCTCATTGCCGCCGGCAATCGCATCGCCATGCACAATGGCAACGACGGGTAGCGGAAACATCTCGACTGCGTGCAGCATGTGCTCGATGCCGGACTCGCCCTGCGGGTTCTTCGCCCGCCACTTCATGTCGAGCCCCGCGCAGAACACCGGTCCCGCGCCCCGAATGACAGCCACTCGCTCACTCGCAGCAGGCGCTTTCGTAAAGGCCGCCTTGAGCTCCTCCATCATCTCGCCGTCAAGGGCATTCCGCTTTTCGGGGCGGTTGAGCAGCACGGTCCGCACCGCGCCTTCGACATTCCATTCAACGCTTGCCATGTGAGTTCCTCGCTGGCGTGCCGATCCGGAACCTCGGCGCTCCGCCCCATTGCGTTGCTCAGATGCCCGGCGGCCGGCGGCTCGTCCAGCCGGTCGCCTGTTCGTAGGCGGCGGCAACCCGGTAGACCATCGCCTCATCGAACGGCTTTCCGACAATCTGCAGCGAGAGCGGCAGGCCATCTTTCGTGAAGCCCGCCGGCATGGCAAGTGCCGGCTGGCCCGTCACGTTGAAGGGCTGGCGCGATTGTCGCGGGTAGGCCCGTTGGACGGCTTCCACATCGTCGAGCCGGCATGGCGGATCAAGGCTCGAGGACGTCAGAGCGACATCAATCGTCTCGAAGGCGGCGAGGGTGCTGGCTGTCAGGCGGGCCCTGAGCCGCAGCGCATCAATGTAATCGGCCGCAGAAACGGTGGCGCCGTCGAGCATGCGGCTGCGGCAGATGTCACCGTAATCCTCGGGACGCTCACGCAGCCACTTGCGATGGATCGCGTAGGCCTCGGCGCGGATGATGATCCGGCAGCAGGTCGCATAGTCCTGCGCCGGAGCGAGCGAGATCTCGCGCACATCCGCCCCAAGCCGCTTGAGGATATCGGCCGCCGCGTCGATGGCGGCGATCTGCTCGGGATGCGCGCGATCGTCCTTGTCGTAGAAGTGGCGCACGAGCCCTACGCGCAGCCCGGCCACGCCGCGCCCTAGCCCAGATGAATAATCCGGAACCGCGATGTCGGCGCTGCCGGGGTCCAGCGGGTCATATCCGGCGAGGATTTTAAGCAGCGCGGCGTTGTCGCGGACGGTGCGGGTCATCGGTCCGACATGGTCGAGCGAATAGGACAGCGGAAAGACGCCGCGGCGGCTGACGAGCCCGTAAGTCGGCTTCATGCCGACAATCGCGCACATTGACGCGGGATTGCGCACAGACCCGCCCGTGTCGGTGCCAAGCGCCGCCGGAACCAGGCCTGCGGCAAGCGCCACGCCCGAGCCCGAGGACGATCCTCCGGGGAAATGCGCGCCGCCCCATGGGTTGACGGCCGGCGGCCACGGCAGATCGAACGAGGGTCCGCCGATCGCAAACTCGTGCGTTGCAAGTTTGCCCAGGAAGACGCCGCCGGCAGCCTCGAGCCGCTCAGTGACGCCGGCATGGGCGGTGGCGATGTTGTCGGTCAGGATCTTGGAGTGGCAGGTGGTTGGTACCCCAGCAAAATCGATGATGTCCTTCAACGCGTACGGAACGCCGTGCAGCGGGCCCTTCCAGATGCCCCTCGCGATCTCAGCATCGGCCTTTCGCGCGGAGGCGAGCGCCTCATCGGGCACGACTTTGATGAAGGCATGGAAGCGCGGCTGCAGACTCTCGATGCGCGCGAGCAGTGCAGACGTGAGCTCAACCGATGAAATCCTGCGCGCGCGAATTCGCTCCCCCGCCTCGACGAGGCCCATGTACGCGAATTCGCTCATCTCCGGCGCTCCTCGGGGATAGGCAGACGGAAGACGAGTGCGCTTTCCTCGCTCCAATGCAGGTCTTTTGGCAACTGCTCGACCAACCTCGCATTGGCGCGCGCGCCTGCAGCCAGCTGTGCCATGTGCCTCTCAGCAAGCCGCAAGAGCCCTTGACTTGCCGCCACATGTTTGAGTTCGTCGTCAGTCATGTGATCGCCTTGGATCGTGATCAGAGATCGTTTTCTTGGCGAACCGGTCGCCGGTGCCAGACCGTGCTCTAGCTGGCGCTCTCCGTGATTCCGCGCGCGTATGTCGAAGGCTTCCCTTCGAAGCCCGACTTCGCGCGCTTGGCGAGCCAATAGGCCAAGGGCGGCGGCACAAGCTTGAAGTCAGGGTCGGCACCCAGCTTCTGCGCCGCATCCATCGGCCAATTGGGGTTGTACATGATCTCCCGCGCAAGCGCGACGAGGTCGGCCCGACCTGCCTGCAGGATGGCCTCGGCCTGATCGGCATGGACGATATGTCCGACCGCCATGGTCATGATCCCGGCATCCTTTCGGATGCGCTCGGCGTAAGGCACTTGATAGCCGTACCTCCTGGCGCGCACACCATCCATCGGTGAATGCGCGAGCGTTCCGCCGGACGAGCAGTCGATCACGTCGACGCCCCTCTTCTTGAGTTCGATTGCAAGGCGCACGCTCTGATCCAGGTCCCAGCCGGCGTCGTCCTCGCACGAGAGCCTCATGAACAGCGGCTTATGGTCCGGCCAGTTCGCTCGGACACTCTCGGCGACCTCGATCGCGAAGCGCATCCGATTCTTCTCGCTGCCGCCGTACTCATCCGTCCGTTGGTTCGAGGCCGGAGAGAGAAATTGGTGGATCAGGTAGCCATGTGCGGCGTGGATCTCCACGATGTCGAAACCGCAACGGTCTGCGCGCGCGGCGGCTTGCCCCCATTTCGCCGCCAGATCGCGAACCTCGTTGTGGGAAAGGGCGCGCGGGATCGGCGAGTTGGGCGTATGCGGGATCGCCGACGGGGCCACCAGCTCCCAACCTTCCCAGTCGTAGATTTCGGGCTCATCGCCTTTGAGCGGCTTGCCGCCTTCCCACGGCCGCGTCAGGCGCGCCTTTCGCCCCGAATGCCCGAGCTGGATGCCGGGGACCGCACCGAGCTTGCGAATGAAATCGGCACACCGTTTGAGACCCGGGATAAACCTGTCGTCCCACAACGCCGTGTCCCCGACCGTGCCGCAGCCGTTCCGCGCAACCTTGGTGCTCTCCATCATGACGAAGCCGGCGCCGCCTGCGGCATACTTCCCGGCATTCATGAGGTGCCAGTCCGTGACAAAGCCCTGCTCAGCCGAGTACTGATGCATGGGCGCGACCACGATGCGGTTCTTCAAAGTGACCCCTTTGATGGTCAGGGGCGTGAAGAGCATCGGTTGAACCATCGGTTCCTCCAGACGGTGCGAGCCTGCCTTGCGGGCGTGTTCTCCAGCAGCAATCCTATACGGATCGGGGAGCGATGCCATGGGGCAGGCGCGCTTTCGCCGCGAGTCCGGCCTGCACCGCTGGGGTGGGGAGACGCGCGCCAACCGTGCCGGGAAATCTGACGGGGAGGCGGGTGCTACAGGACCAAGACGCCGGAGTGGCGCGCCTCCCCCTCCGGCTCGACGTGAATGAGAATTTCCGCTCCGCTTATCTCGCGGCCAAGGACCGCTTCGAGCCGGTCGCAAATGGCGTGCGCCTCAGCGACGCTCATCTGTCCCGGCACGACCAAGTGGAATTCGATGAACACCGCCCGGCCTGCGGCGCGGGTGCGCAGGTCGTGAACCTCGAGCGCCCCGTCGGCATTGCTGCTGATGAGACGTCTGATCTGCCGATTGATGTCGGACGCGACAGCTTCGTCCATCAGGCCGCTCATCGACTCTCGCGTCAGCCGCCAGCCCGTCCAGAGGATGTTCACGGCCACAGCCGCTGCCAAAAGCGGATCGAGCAGCAGCCAACCGGTCAGCCAAACGAGGGCCAGACCGACCAGCACACCGACGCTGGTGAGCACATCCGTCATGATGTGCCAGCCGTCGGCGACCAAGGCAGGGGAACGGTGGCGCCGCCCCCAGACGATGAGGAAGATAGACCATCCCGCGTTGAGGGCAGTCGCCAGAGAGGATATGGCGATTCCGAGGACGGGCTCGGAGAGGGTGCGCGGCTTCTGCAAGGCGTCGTAAGCCTCGCGCAGAATGAGCAGCGCCGCGACGATAATCAGCGCCCCTTCCAAAACGGCCGAGAAGTATTCCGCCTTGTGGTGGCCGAATTGGTGACGACGGTCGGCCGGGCGCGCGCTGATCCTGATGGTGATCAGAGCAACGACCGCGGTGATGACATTGACGATGCTCTCGAGAGCATCCGAGTAGAGGGCAACGCTGCCCGTCTTCAAATACGCTAGGTACTTTATCGCCATGACCGCGATGGCAATGGCGATACTCGCCGCAGCGACCCAGGTGATCTGCTGACGATCCGGGATCGCGTTCATCCTCGCCTCTTGCGGCGCAATCAAGGCTTACTGCCTGGCCTGGAACAAGAGCGCCGGGCCAACAAAGCAAGGCCCGGCGCTCTCTCACGATACTACGGCCGGCCAGCGTCTCAGCCGACGATTTCGTCGAGGCGGAAATTCATCGCAATTTCCCGCTCGGCGGCCGCCGGGCTGTCGGACCCATGCGTCGAATTTTCCCCCTTGGACAAGGCGAAGAGCTTGCGGATCGTCCCCTCCTTCGCTTCTTTCGGATCCGTCGCGCCCATCACCTCCCGGTACTTGGCGATGGCATTATCGCCCTCGAGGACCTGAAGGACGATCGGGCCAGATGTCATGAAGGTGCACAGCTCGTCGTAAAAGGGGCGTCCCTTGTGCTCCTCATAAAATTTCTCCGCCTGGGCGCGGGTCCATCTGACGCGCTTCTGCGCGACAATGCGCAGACCGGCTTTCTCGATCACCGCGTTGATGGCGCCGGTGAGATTACGCCGCGTCGCGTCAGGCTTGATAATGGAAAATGTGCGCTCAATGGCCATTAGGAAAGCTCCAGGTGCTCGTGATCGACCGTCGCGTCTCAAGGCTCGCCGGCGCGCAACGGACCATGGCGGACGGAGCAACCCGTCAGACATTGAGGCTGCCATCCCGGCCGACTCGTTCTTCCGATCCGGCCCTGCCAATTGCGGCGCTTATAACGACGGTGCCCGGCGGCTTCAAGGGTGCGCCCGCCGGCCCGCCCGTGCGCCGCCAGCCGTGGTCAGACCGGCTTTTGCGCAATGGCGATGAGTTCGTCGAGCATGAACCCAAGCCGGCCGTCGACCTCAGCCGGCCGGAGAAAGGACCTTAACGCCGGGGACGCCCGCTCGAGCATCGCCCGCAATCGGGGGATCGTGTCGGAGGGGACGTTCATAGTCTTGACCCAGCTCCCGAAGTCCATGGCCTTCGGTGCATGCTCGACGTGCCGCAGCCGGAAGCCTGCCTTTCCGATCAGCTCAAGCCACTCCAAGGTCGTCAGAGCGCGCGCATGGGATGGGTCCCGCAGCTTCTCAAATGCATTGTACGTGGCGGCGGCTTCATGCAGCTCCGCCGGCGAGTATCCCGGATTAGTCTCGGTGTCCGGCGAGACGTTGTCGACCAGGGCAAAAACGCCGCCGAGCTTCAGCACTCGGAAGGCTTCGCCAAGGAACTTGCCGACATTTGGAAAATGATGAGGGGCGATGCGGCACGTCACCAGATCGAAAGTCTGCGCGGCAAACGGCAGCTGCTCCGCGTCCGCGATCGCAGTCTCCATATTCGCGAGACCCTTCTGGGACGCAAGCTTCCGGGCCTGTTCCAGCATCTCGGGCGTCAGGTCGCTGGCGACGACACGCGCCACATGGGGCGCGAAGGCGGCGGCGGTGTGGCCGGCGCCCGTGGCTATGTCCAAAACCACCCAGCCTCGATCGGGCTTCACGAGATCGACGAGCCGCGCGAGGCTTGCGCCCTTGGCATGGACCGTCGACGTAAGATAGGCGGCGGCATTGGCGCCGAACTGTTGCTGAACAAGCTCTTTCGACATGATTCAATACCGCCCACGCGCCGCTTTCGATTGAGTATCCGGTCATGCGCTGTGAAGGATTGCGCGCCCCGCACGGACAAGTCCGGACCGCTGCCAGATCTAGCGCGGCTTCAACTGCAGAACAACGGTTTCAGTCCGATCTGCCCGACGAACCCGCAGATCTCGGCAACGACGCCATGCCTCTCGGGAAAATAGGCCAATCCCAACAAGAAGAGCAGAAGCGATGCCGGCACGACGTGGAACAGATAGTTCTTGAGGCTGTAGAACTCCCAGAACCCGCCCTCATCGTAGTCGGCCCACCAGCAATAATCTTCATTCAGCGCCTTGTTGAGCGCTTGATCACGCCAGCGGTAACCGTCGATCACTTTGTCCGGCATCGCAAGGAAGGCGTGCCAGTAATGGCTTGCCGTTCCAACCGCGATGACCAGCAGGTGCGCCGTCAACCAGAAAAATATGTAGCCTGCGGTCGCCATCGCGCCTGTTCCGCCTCACTTGCATCCGGCTCAGCTATGTCTCAAATGGCTAATGACTGGTCATTATGCGCTTGCCGACGATCCGATTTCCTTCGACCTGGTTACGGATGCGTCATAGCGGACGGCTCGTCTTTTGAGCCGGGTCGAAGCAGGCTAGCCTTCGCCCTGCCTCTTGGAGTGGGATAAGACACCAGTGCTCAAGCTGTCAGTCCTGGATCAATCGGTTGCCTGCGCCGGCCGTCCCGAGGGCGAGGCAATCCGCAACACCATTGCGCTGGCGAAACACTGTGAAGCCTTCGGCTATCACCGATTCTGGGTCTCAGAGCACCATAACAACGATACGATTGTCGGGACGGCCCCCGAGATCCTGGTCGCGGCCATCGCGGCCCATACCGAGCGCATTCGCGTCGGCAGCGCGGGGGTCATGCTCCCGCACTACGCGCCGCTCAAGGTTGCCGAGCAGTTTCGCGTCCTCGAAGCGATCGCACCCGGCCGTATTGATCTCGGACTCGGTCGCGCTCCAGGCTCGGACGGCCTGACCGCATACGCCCTCAATCCACTCGCCGATCAGCGGCCGCAGGAGTTCCCCTCGGACGTCATGGACCTGTTGGCGTGGCTCAAGGGAGAACCGCTGCGAGAGGGTCATCCCTTTCGACGGATTGGGGCTCACCCCAAAGGAGATACGTCGCCGGAGGTGTGGGTTCTCGGCAGCTCAGATTTCGGTGCCCAGGTGGCGGCGCATTTTGGACTGCCCTACGCGTTCGCATGGTTCTTCACCGACGGGCAGGGCGCAGAGCACGCAATCCAGCTATACAAGGCCAATTACAAGCCGAGCGAGCGGCATCCGCAGCCCTATGCAGCACTATGCGTTTGGGCGCTCGCGGCGGAGACCGAAACCGAGGCCAACTACCACTTCCAGTCGCGCGCACGTTTCCGCCTGCTGCGTGACCGTGGAATATTCGCACCAATCGAGTCCCCCGACGCGGCCGCCGCCCATTCCTATTCGGACGCGGAGCGCGCGCGCATGGAGGCGCATCGCAAGAAGGCTTTCGTAGGCGATGCCGAGACGGTTATGGATCGGATCGATGAACTGGCGTCGCGCTTGGCGGTCGACGAGATGGCGATCGTCACATGGACCTTCGATGAAGCCGCCCGGGTCAAGAGCTATCGCCTGATCGCAGAGGCTCAGCGCCGGCGGCGGTGAGCTTGCTCAGCCATCCGCGAGCAGCATCGCGAATAGTCTTCTCCAGCTCTCACGGTCAGGCGCGATGAGCAGTCCGCCCGAATTGTCTCCTGGCGTATAGGGCGACCCGTCATGCCGGGCACAATGGAAACCGAGTTCGGCCAAAATGACGAGACCAGGCAAGTGGTCCCACGGCTCGGACTTGCTGAAAAGGGCGAAGTCGGCCTCCCCGCGTGCAAGCTTTGCGTATTCCAGACCGGCACAGGATGCGACCTCGAGAGAGCGGAACTTCCGTTTCGCCTCAGCGAACCGTCGCAACCGATCCGGCGGCATGTTTCGGCGTCCCGTTATGCCGCGCATGTCCGCCGGAACTTGGGGCGGCGTGGGCCGCGAGAGCCGAACGGGCGCACCGTTCGCGCTTCGCCAGACGCCGTCTCCCCGTCTGCAGAAAATCAACTCGCCGTTCGCGGGCGTCAGAATCCAGCCAGCCTGCGTCAGCCCGTCGGCCACGAGGGCCACCATCACGGCGAACTCGGGCTGGCCGCTCGCAAACGCATGGGTGCCATCGATCGGGTCGATGACCCATGCAGGTCCCGGCTCGCGCAACCGCTCGATCAGGCGCGGATTGGCGTGGACAGCCTCTTCGCCCACGACGCTGCTGCCGGGCAGCAGCTCCGCAAGCTCCGCCGAAAGCGCAGCCTCGACGGCTTTGTCCGCAACCGTGACGAGATCGCCAGAGCCGTCCTTGTCAATGATTTCGCCGGCATGGAGGTTGCGCCAGCGCGGCATGGCTTCAAGCTCGGCAACTCGGCGCATGATGGCGCCAACCCGCTCCGTGTCGATCGCGGTCATCGTAGCGCCCTCGCGGTCTGCTTCATCTTGCCACCGACATCTCACATCCGCTGCCACCTCAGGCCGGACGCAGCAAAAGCGCCCGAATTTCATGCCAGGCGGCGGCTCCCGGTGCGACGATCAATCCGCCCGTTGGATCGCGCGGATCGAAGGGCTTTCCGTCATGGCGGGCTGCGTAAAGCCCCGCCTCGGCTGCAAGCGTCAGCCCGGCCAAATGGTCCCACGGCAGCGTCGAGAAGTTGACGAGAAAGTCGCTTTCGCCCGTCAAGAGGCGCGCATAGTTGTGCCCGGCGCACAGATGCCGGGTGAACCCGGCAAACCTTCCCCGAACTTCCTCCGGGCTTCGATAGCCCCGGCTGCTGAAGCCGCCCGGCGACACGATGCCCTTGAGGTCTGCCAGTCGGCGGGATGGTTGTCGCCGGACCGGCCTCAGTTCACCGGCTGCGTCGCGAAGCACGACACCGGCGCCGGCCTCGCCCATGATCATTCTGTTTTCCGCAGGAGCATAGATCCACGCCGCTACGCCGGCCCCATCAACAAGAAGCGCGACGAGGACATCGAAGTCCGGACTACCGGCGGCAAATTTGCGCGTGCCGTCAATGGGATCGATAACCCAAACGACCCCCTCCCCCGACAGCGCCTCGAGCACGGCCGGGTTCGCCGCCACCGCCTCCTCGCCGACGACGCGCGAGCCTGGAAGCAACGCGGCAAGCCTCGTCGTCAGGACGCTCTCCGCTTCGTGGTCCGCCACGGTGACGATATCGCTGGACCGCGACTTGCTGCCGATCTCGTGCGCGGCGAGATTTCTCCACCGCGGCATGATGACTGTCTCGGCGACCTCGCGAATGATCGTAGCTATCGCCTCGACGTCGAATGCCGGAACGATGCTGCGCCGAACCTGTCTCTGCATGTCCATCACGTGCACGGGGCGCGGCTGGGTAGGGCCCTTCGCGGCATATCGCGAACCATCCACGCCGCCCTTGTCCGAACCGGTGCGGCTAGGGATCCGTCCCAACCGTTCAAGCGGGGGGTCGCGACGCCGTGGTCACAATGCCTTGGTTCTCTCGCACGTGTCCCAAACGGCTCACAGGCAGCACGCGGGAACGCGCCGCCGGTCAATCGCCAGCCGGCCGGAGGTCTTCGGTGCATTCCTCGACACCTCTGGAACAGCTGGTACAGGGATCGCGCGCCGAAAGCAACGGCGGTCGGGCAGCAGATCCGCCGTCTGGGATGGTTGCGCAACCCACTCTGCCTTGTCCAGGCGTCATCATTCGGCCATGACCCTCACTTCAGGGGGGCGAAGCCTCTTGCTTTGCATGATCGCATTGTAGCACTACAGCACCAGAAGGAACCGTCGAAGGACCCGCCGTGCGAACATTTTCGGAGTTGTCAGAGCAGGAAATTCTGGCGCTTGCCATCAGCCTCGAGGAGGAGCACGGGCGCATCTACGCCGATTATGCGGACGGCTTGAAGGACACCTTTCCGGCCTCTTCCAGGGTCTTCGCCGAGATGGCGGAGGAAGAGAACGAGCATCGCCGCTGGCTCATCGACCTCCACCGTGCCCGGTTTGGCGAACACATCCCCCTCGTGCGTCGGCAGGACGTGAAGGGGTTTCTGCGGCATGAGCCCATCTGGATGGTGCGCCCGCTTGGTCTGGACAAGGTCCGCAAGCAGGCGGAGGCGATCGAGTACGAGACCCGGCGCTTCTATGAGCGGGCCTTGGAACGGACGCGCGACGCAAGCATTCGCAAGCTTCTCGGCGACCTCGCGGCGGCAGAGCGCGAGCATGTCTCCCTTGCCCAGAAACTGGATGAAAAGCATCTGACAGCGGATGCGAAATCAGAGGAGGCCGAAGCGCAGCGGCGCATGTTCGTCCTGCAGGTGGTCCAGCCGGGCCTCGCCGGCCTCATGGACGGATCGGTCTCGACGCTTGCCCCTCTCTTTGCCGCCGCGTTTGCGACCCACGACAACTGGAAGACGTTTCTCGTGGGCATGGCGGCCTCGGTCGGCGCCGGAATCTCGATGGGGTTCGCCGAGGCGTTGTCGGACGACGGCGCTCTCACAGGTCGAGGCCACCCATGGTTGCGCGGCAGCATCACGGGACTCATGACCATGATCGGCGGCATCGGTCACACCCTGCCCTACCTGGTGCCTTCGAGCTGGAGCCTGTCGCTGTCCTGGCTCGGCCTCCCGGGTCTCGTGCTCAATGCCTTCTGGATCGCAACCGCAATCGCGGCGCTCATCGTCTTCGTTGAGCTGTGGGCGATTGCCTGGATCCGGGCGCGCTATATGGATACGCGATTCCTGCAGGCTGCATTCGAGGTCGTCCTCGGTGGACTGATCGTCTTCGCTGCCGGAATTGCAATCGGAAGCGCATAGCCGTCCTGGGTCTGACCGATCGGGAGCGAGGCTCCCCGTCCGGCGGGGAAGATGCTCATGCGGCGATCAACGGATCTGTGGCGGCCGATTGCTCTCCAAAGGGCGATCGGCCGTGTACCCAACATTCCAGGTCCGGCTATCTGTCCGCCCTGGCGATCACGGCCGAGAGAAGGACGTTTGCGCCCGGCGTCGCATCCTCCTTTGTCATGCTTTCTGCCTCGTTGTGCGAGATGCCGCCCGCGCATGGCGAGAAAATCATCGCAGCCGGACAGATGGAGGCCATATGGTACGCATCGTGCCCGGCCTCCGACCGCAGGTCCAGTGTGCGATAGCCGAGGTCGCTTGCCGCACGGCGCAGCAATGCGATGAGCTCCGCGTCGAACTCGAGCCCGCCGAACCCCCACTGCTCGGCGATCTCAACCGTGCATCTCCCGCGTCGCGCGCAGTCCGGCAATGCGACAGCAACTTCGTCGAGCATCCGCTTCAGCCCGTCCGCTCGTGGGTGACGCATGTCGCAGAATAAATCTGCATGATCAGAGATAATGCCCGGAAGGTTCGGCCATAGATCGAGCCGCGCGGCCGTTGCCTTGGCTTCGGCCGCCGAGTGGCGCCAACCGATCTCGTCGATGGCAACGGCCACATGGGCGGCACCGACCAGCGCGTTGCGGCGCAACTCCATCGGCGTCGGGCCGACATGTGCAGTCTCCCCCATGATCGCGATCCGCATCCCTGCCGTCGGGAATCCCCCGACGACAATCCCGACGGGCACGCGCTCGCGGTCGAGCCGGGGACCTTGCTCAATGTGCAGCTCGAAGTAGGCATCGACCGCCCGGCCGCCGACAGGTTCCTTCCCGGAGTATCCGATGCGCTTGAGCTCGTCGCCGAGGCGGATGCCGTTTCGGTCACAACGATCAAGCGCCCATTCGAGACCTTGCTTGCCGGCAAACACTGCCGACGCGAGCATTGGGGGATAGAAACGGGCACCCTCCTCGTTCGTCCAATTGACGACTTCGATGGCGCGTCGAGTGCTGATGCCGGCCTCGTTCAGAACGCGCAGGACCTCCAGCCCCGCAAGGACGCCGAGAACTCCGTCGAAGCGTCCACCGGCCGCCTGCGTGTCGAGGTGGCTGCCGATAAGCACCGGGGCCAGCGCAGGGTCCGTGCCGTCCCGGCGGATGAACATGTTACCGATTCGATCGACGGTGACGGAGAAACCGTCCGCGCGCGCCCAACTCGCGAGCAGATTGCGGACATCCCGATCCTCGTCGGTAAGCGTCAGGCGGCGCAGGCCTCCCTTCGGGCCGCGGCCGATCTCTCCCGAAGCCATGATGGTGGACCAGAGCCGGTCTGCATTGATCTTCAGATTGCGCGCCATCCCTCTTCCCGTCATTTGGGGTGCTTGTCGCTTCCGATCGCGTCCGCACGGCGGGAATGACCGCGATCGCAATGCCCGCCATCACGAGGCTTTTGCTGGCTAAGTCATAATCCGGCTGATCCCATTCAGATCATGCTCCGCCGTTCCAGCTCCCGCAGAACCTTGTCCACCATCTCCTCCGGCGTCGACGTCAGTCCGTGCAAATGGAGTTCGGGAGACTCTGGCGGCTCATAGGGGCTGTCGATGCCGGTGAAGTTCTTCAGCAGTCCTGCGCGGGCCTTCTTGTAGAGGCCCTTCGCATCCCGTCGTTCGCATTCCTCCAAAGGAGTATCCACGAATATTTCGATGAAGTCTCCAGGCGGAAAGAGGTCGCGAGCCATCCGCCGCTCGGCGCGGAACGGCGAGATGAAGGAGACGATCACGATCAGACCGGCATCGACGAACAACCGCGCAACTTCGGCCACCCGGCGGATGTTCTCAACCCGATCGGCGTCGGTGAAGCCCAAATCGCGATTGAGGCCGTGCCGCACGTTGTCCCCGTCCAGCGTGTACGTGTGTCGTCCGGCCGCGTTGAGCCGCTGCTCAAGCAGGCTTGCAACCGTGGACTTTCCGCTGCCCGACAGACCGGTCAGCCACAGGCAGCAGGGACGCTGTCCTTTGAGGGCTGCGCGGGCGGTTTTGTCGACGGCAAGCGCCTGCCAGTGGATGTTCGTCGCGCGACGAAGCGTAAAGGCGATGCGGCCATAGCCGACGGGCACATCGCGCCCCTGCTCGTGCAACGTGAAGCGACCCAGGGCGGCGGACCGCTCAAACGGATCGGAAAAAACCGGCGTCGAGAACGACAGATTGACGAGGCCGGCCTCGCCATCGGCGAGCTGGCGGGCCGCAATCGGATCAAGGTCGGAAGGATTAAGCCGATGCTTCAGCAGCGTCACAGTGGCGGACGATCTCTGCGGGCCGAGATACAGTTGGTAGGAACGGCCCGGAAGCATCGGCCTTTCATCGACCCAAACGAGGTGCGCCGCCACCTGGTCGGAAAGCTCCGGCCGCTCATTTGCAGCCACAACAAGTGAACCCGGCGCAATGTCGAAATGCCCGTCCAGCACAATCGCGTCAGCCAATCGATCCAATCGTTCAGCTTCTGACCGGGCAATCGTTGCACTTACGCCTTGCGGCAGAACCACGACCGGATCTCCGGGGGCGATGCTTCCCGTCGGCGTTCCGGTCAGGCGCGTGACCGCATCCATGTGAGATGCCGTGTCAACCCAGAGCCGAAATGGCTCGGCGGCTCGGTTTGCCAAGGCCAATCGGCCGAGCGCCTCGACAGCGTGACCGCCGTCTGGGGTAAGACTGAGCCAAATTGCCGGGACGAGACCGAGTCGGTGGGCCCATGCAGCGAACGCCTCGCCGGTCGAGCGCACCTCCGCCTGATCCCGCCGACCGATCGACTCAACGGCAAGGACTGGCACGGCGCCAACCGACCACGCCAGAAGGCATTCCCGGCGCGTCTCGGCAGAAAAGCCGCTGCCGCGGGGAACCACCACGATCGCAACGTCCGCTTGCGTCAGACGGTTGAGAACCACGCGGCTGATCCGCCCAGCTTGCCCGACAATGGCGAGAGTGTCTTCAAGGCCGGCCGTGGCAACAACCTTTTCAAGCTGTTCCGAATGGTCTTTCGCGCCGATCACAAGCACACGGAGCGGACTTCGATTCGTCATATCTTCGATCCCTGGTGACAGGCCCTGGCTGGCCGCAGCGCGTTGCTCGAGTTCAGTTTAGTAGGGCGTGCGACCCGTTTCTGCCGCCCCAGCCGGTTCCTGTCCACCGGAACACGTGACACGGGATTGCGATTGCGCTTCGTGGGCCGGGCCTCACCCCTCATGTCGCGCAACAACGCCCGATTAACCTCAAGTTATTGTCTGACCGATACTTTCATGGCTCCACCCCGTGTTGGAATTCGTTAATCGTCATGATCAGTGCGCCGACTGGGTCAGGCAAAGCCAACAGCCTCATGGCCGAGTACTCGACTCGCCTCGGCGAAGCCGTCCTGCGCACCCGGACGCGCGAAGCGGAACGGCACGCGCGCCACGAGGCGGAGATCGCCCGTCGCGTGAAGTCCGAGTTCATCGCCAACATGAGCCATGAGCTTCGCACGCCACTCAACACCGTGATCGGGTTTTCAAAGCTGCTCGCCGAGCAGGATCGCCGTCGACTGAGCGATATCGAGATCACAGAGTATGCCCGACTCATTCAGGATGCCGCCGGCCACTTGCTGTCACTGATCAACGACATCCTCGACATATCGAAGCTGCAAAGCGGGCACTATGCGCTCGATGCCCAGGAGATCGATATCGAGGGGATCGTCGAGGCGACGGTCAGCTCACTTGCGAGAAACGCAGCCGTTGCCGGCTTGAAGATCAGCTGCACCATCAAAGAGGCGCTGCCGGTGACGGTCGGCGATCAGCAGAAACTTCAGCAGGCGCTCACAAACCTCATCACGAACGCAATCAAGTTCACACCAAGCGGCGGCGGAATCTCGGTAGAGGCGTTCCCCGAGAAAGACTCTGGAACCCACATCGTCATCCGCGACTCGGGTGTGGGCATGGAGCAAACGGAAGTCGATGTCGCGCTCACCCCGTTCGGACAAGTCGACGCAGGTCGCTCTCGCTGGCGAGAAGGCGCCGGCCTCGGCCTTCCGATCGCGAAAGCGCTGATCGAGCTTCACGGCGGCAGCATCAGCATAACGAGTTCGAAGGGCGTCGGCACGGAAGTCCGTGTGTTCATCCCATCGAGACTCCTTCTGGCCAACATGGACCGGCAGGAGCTCGCGCTCGGCCTGAGCCGTTACAGCCAGAACTTCTCCTGAGGAGTAGCGCCATGCAACTTCACGTTGGACAGGATGGAAAGGTTCAGTCCGACAACTCGGTTGGCCGCATCGTGTCGGTGACCGGATCGCGAGCGATCGTCATGCTCGACAATGAGCACGGCAAGGCCAAATCCGATGCCGGACGCCCCGACATGGGGACGCTGCTTGCGATCGACACGCCCGGCACCATCGTGCTCGCCATCATCTCGGCGCTGAGCGTTCCGGTGCCGGCTCACCGGGAGGGCGAAACCGAGGTGTGGATCGCAGAGCTGGGCCTCGTCGGCGAGCTGAAGCGGGACCGCGACGGACGGCCGGAAACCTTCAACCGCGGCGTGACGATCTACCCGTCGCTCGGCGACCGGGCGCGGATCGCTTCCAAGTTCGAGCTCGAGGTTGCCTTCTGTGGCGACACGGCACGATCAGTCCGGGTCGGCTGCATCCGCCAGGACAGCACGATCCCCGCCATGATCCGGGTCGACGACCTCCTTGGCAAGCATTTCGCAGTTCTCGGCACAACCGGCACCGGAAAGTCCTGCACGACCGCGCTCATACTGCGCTCCATCCTCGAGAAGCACCCGGCTGCGCACATCGTCCTGCTTGATCCTCACAACGAATACTCCACGGCGTTCCCCGAGTGGGCGGAGGTCATTTCCCCCCGCAACATGCAGTTGCCGTTCTGGCTTCTGACGTTCGAGGAGCTGGTCGAGGTCGTGATCGGCGATACGACCGACCGCAAGCAGGAAGTCGAGATGCTTCAGGAGCTCATTCCCATTGCAAAAAGCCGTTACAGCACTGGACGGGGGAAGGAGAGCCAAGCCGTCCGCTCGCGGGTGCTCGATACGACGCGATACACGGTCGACACGCCTGTTCCGTACCGGGTCTCCGACCTCACCTCCCTGATCGACGAGAGGATGGGCAAGCTCGAGAACAAGCGCGACATTGCCCCCTATCGGAACCTCAAGACCCGCTTCGAGATTCTGTCGCTCGATCCCCGTTACTCGTTCATGTTCGGCTCGCTGACCGTCTACGACGGCATGGCGCAGATCCTCTCACGGATTTTCCGGGTGCCTGTGAACGAGAAACCGATCACCATCCTCGAGCTCACAGGGTTGCCGACGGAAATCGTGAACGTGGTCGTCTCCGTGCTCTGTCGCATGACGTTCGATTTTGCCCTGTGGAGCGAGGGCAAGGTCCCGGTCACGCTCGTCTGCGAGGAAGCGCACCGCTACGTTCCGGCCAATCCGGCCCTGGGCTTCGAGCCTTGCAAGCGGGCGATCGCCAAGATCGCGAAAGAGGGGCGCAAGTACGGCGCGTCGTTGTGCATCGTTACGCAGCGGCCGGCCGAGATCGACCCAACCATTCTGTCGCAATGCAACACGGTTTTTGCGCTGCGCATGTCCAACGATCGCGACCAGGAGATCGTGCAAAGCGCCATCTCGGACACGGGATCTGGACTGCTCGAGTTCCTTTCTGCGCTCGGTCAGCGGGAGGCGATCGCATTCGGCGACGGCGTCACCCTGCCGGTGCGCATCCGCTTCGACCTGCTGCCGCAGCACTGCATGCCGCGCAGCTCGACGGCGCGCTTCTCCGAAATGTGGAAGAAGTCGGTCAACGACGACGGTTTCCTCGACCAGGTGGTCGAGAAATGGCGATTGTCCAACAGCGGTCCGCAAGCCGACATCGCTCAGCAAACGACCATGCTGGCGGAAGCCTTTGGGATCGGCGATGCGTCCGAGGACGCTCTGGCTTTGCACAATTCCGCCGCCGACCCGTCGCGCGCCAGGATGCCTGCCGACGGCTACGGATCCGCCCAACGGCCGTATGGCGACACAACCGGCCGGCGCGAAGTGGCGCCGCCTCGCCGGGACCCTGCTGCGGCGCAAGCCGCCGCCATGGGCGGCGCCGGCCGGACTGCGCGCGATGCAGCTTCCTCGCCCCCGGTCGCGCCTTCGCCGCCAGTGCCGCCAACACAGGCGCCAGGAGCGCTCCGGTCGCTGCGCGAAAGGCTGACGCAACGCAAGTAGCGGGGAGCACCAGCCGCGCACGTGGAGCGGCGGTGTCGGCTCCCGTGCGGCCGTTGCGACAGGCACCTTGTTTTTGAGCCGTCCGTGGACCGCAGATAGGTTTCGCCGCACGAGGAACGCCTCGCGCCCGGTGTGCCCCGATCCCGTTGCCGACATGACAGAGGCGGAATAGACCAAGTCTGCGGCGCGCCGCCTCGCCTCACAGTAGCAAACAGACACCGAGGGATGCTGCCATGAGCTCGATCCACCCCGTCATCTTGTCCGGCGGCTCGGGAACCCGTCTGTGGCCGCTGTCCCGCTCCATGTATCCCAAGCAGTTCATCAAATTCTTCAACAGCGCCCAACCGAGCTTTCTCGGCGCCACCCTCACGCGGTTGACCGCGGCCGCCGGCTTCGCGGAGCCGATCCTTCTTTGCAACAACGATCATCGGTTCTTGGTCAGGGAGGAGCTTGAGCGCGCCGGCATCGCATCGAGCTCGATCTACCTCGAACCGGTCGCGCGCAACACCGCGGCAGCCATTGCGGTCGGAGCATTCGCCGTCGCTCGGCGGGATCCGGACGGAATCCTGGTTGTCATGCCTTCGGACCATGTCATTCGCGATGAGGCTCGCTTCGTGAAGGCGGTCCGCGAGGCTGCGAAAGTCGCCGAGACCGGACGGCTCGTGCTCTTTGGCGTCAAGCCCAGCGGCCCTCACACCGGCTATGGTTACATACGACAGGGAGGTGCGCTCGACGGGTTTGGCGGCAACGCCTTCACGGTGGACGCGTTCTTTGAGAAGCCGGATATCGAAACCGCACGCCGCTATGTTGCCGCCGGCAACTACTACTGGAACAGTGGTATTTTCGTCCTGAGCGCCCGCACGTTTCTCGAGGAGCTCCAGCGACTCGAACCCAGGATCTATGATGCGGCGCAGGAAGCGCTCGCGCTGGCGAGCGAGGATCTGGGCTTCTTGCGGCTTAACCGCGCCGCCTTTGCGGCGTCGCCAAACATCTCCGTTGACTATGCTGTGATGGAGAAGACGCATCGTGCCGCCATGCTCCCGCTTGATGTCGGCTGGACCGATGTTGGCTCCTGGTCGTCGCTCTGGGAGATTGCGCCGCGCGACAGTCATGGCAACTTCGTTCGCGGCGATGCCATCATCGAGGACAGTAGCGATCTTTATATTCACTCCGAGCGGTCACTCGTGTCGACAATCGGTGTGAAGGATCTTGTCATCGTAGATACGCCAGATGCTCTGCTCGTAGCCGACAAGGCGCGATCGCAAGACGTGTCAAAGATCGTCGCGCGTCTCAAACAATCGAATCGAAAGGAACAGGAGCAGCACCTGCGGAATTTTCGTCCGTGGGGATTCTTCGAGACGCTCAATGTGGGGCCGCGCTTTCAGGTCAAGCTTCTGCATGTAAAGCCCGGCGGCAAGCTCTCGATGCAGATGCACCACCACCGGTCCGAGCATTGGGTTGTCGTTCAAGGGACCGCGAAGGTCGTGATCGGCGACATCGAAAAGCTCGTCCGCGAGAACGAAAGCGTCTACATTTTCGCGACGCAGTGGCACAGGCTTGAGAATCCCGGAAAGGTTCCCGTCGAGATCATCGAGGTCCAGATCGGGTCCTACCTGGGCGAGGACGACATCTTGCGCGCCGACGACATCTACCATCGTGCTCCCGACGAGACGAAATAGCTTGCCGGTTGCAGGGGGGCGGCTCGCGGCTCGACCTCCAGGCCCGGCAGCCCGAAACGGGCACGCGGCAACTCGCCACCGATCATGTTCCGGGAGCGATTACGCCTGCGGCCGCAGTGATCGACCGGAGGATCGCTCCGGCGACGGGGGTGCACCTGTTGCAGACCGTTCCCGGTTTACCGAAGGTCTCGAGTTTCGCTACTGCGCTGCGATGCCCGCGCCTTACTGCGTTCGAGAGGCGCCCGCAACGCTGTCTGGGAATGAGCGTCGTCCTGCGTGCGATTGCATCTGACGGGCACCGTCTGCTGTATCAAACCGACCTCGGTTCCGACGACAACCGAAGCTGCGCGACAGCGAATGCCAGGGTGAATCAGCGAAGAGTGTGGTACAAGGAATTCGACGTTTGGTCGGGGGGTGAATGCCGCGCGGCTTGTCGAAATCGATCAGGGGAGTTGCCCTCGTCTCTGCCATCGCGGGAGCCGGCTTGGCAGCACTTTCGCTCGTGCAACAAGACCTTCGGCAGATTTTTTCGAGCGGTAACGGGGCAGCGCAGCAAGGGACGCTTCGGGCCCATCGGTATTCGCCATCCGTCTCGAACCCTTCGGAACTCGGAACCGGGCTCACTCCGTCACCCGATGACGGTGAGGTTCGCCGAGCACTCGCTCGCAAGATCCAGCTGGAGCTGCACCGCGTTGGATGTTACGTGGGCCCACTCAATGGCGTTTGGGACGACGTTACGCGCCGCTCAATGATGGAATTTCTTGCGAGGCACGGCGAGGGAACGCCTGCGCTTGCGGACCATGCCGCAGATTACGTCCACCTGACGCTCTTGCAGTCCGGCAGAGATGGGGCCTGCGGCCCGAGTCCGACCCTGGAAACGCCCCGGCGGATTGGGACGGTCCCATCCGCAGCTCACGATACATCGGGTCAGCGCGCATCTATCGCCCCGACGCCTGCAACCCCAACATCAATAGAGCGCGCCGCAGCCAATTCCACGGCGGCGGCGACAAACCTTGAGATGCACGCGTCTCCGATTGTCATTGGCCTCCCTGATCCGATCGGGAACACCCTTATGGGATTGGCGCCCGACGCTAGCCCGAACGGCACGGCGGGTCCCACCCCCAGTGCGCCGGAAGAGGGCGACGATGCGCTGAAAGTCACAGAGCAGGCAAACGAGCCCCCGGTGCGACCCGCTCAGCGCGTCGACCGCAGCCGCGCGGCACCGAGGTCGGTACGGGAAACGTTCTCACATATCAATCTTCAAGCGCCCTAGTTGGCGCCGCCGCGACGCGAGATCGAGCGATGGGCGCCGCCACGACAGGTTGACCGTTGACAATGTTGCATCGGTCCAGGCAGCAGCTTCATCGCCGACGGTTGGCGGACGCTTGATCCTGATCAATCCTCCTGACGTGGGATGGCCAAACATTTAAAATGAATTCCAGTCTACGAGCGATACTGCCTGCCTCACCAAAGCTTTGCCGGAAGCCGCACATGACCGATAGCAAAGAAGTCGTCGGCGAACAGCGCGTCGCGGAGGCGACACGCGCCCAGTCTCTCGTGGTGCGCCAGATTGCTTTCGACCGACCGTGGGAATGGCTCGCCGCAGGCTGGCGCGACCTTTGGGCGTATCCCGCGATCAGCTTCGCTTACGGAGCGTTGCCAACGGGTCTTGGCCTTGCCATCGCGGTCGCTCTGGCGCTCTTCGAGTTCGGGGCCCTCGTCCCCGTTCTTGCCGGCGGGTTTACATTAATCGGACCGTTGCTCGCCGTCGGACTCTACGAGAAAAGCCGGTTGCTGGCGGAGGGGCAGACGCCGACATTCGCGCTGACGCTGGCCAAGGCACGATCCTCGGCCTTGCGCCTCGGATTGCTAGCGGCGCTTCTCCTCTTTCTCTATCTGGTCTGGCTGCGTATTGCCTTCATGCTGCTTGCCCTGTTTCTTGGCACCCGCGGATTGCCACCCGCGCAGGAGTTCACATCGACGCTGCTCTTCACACCGCATGGCCTGGGGCTGCTCATCGTCGGAACAGCAGTCGGCGGCCTGCTTGCTGCCGTGGGGTTTGCTGCGACCGCGGTCTCCATCCCACTTCTCATGCACCGGCATGTCGATGCGATCTCCGCCATCGTCACGAGCATCCAGACGGTTCTTACGAATCCCAAGCCGATGGCGCTCTGGGCAGCCCTCATCGCGGGCTTCACCGCCCTCGGGATCGCCACCCTGGGTGCAGGCCTCGTCGTCGCATTTCCACTCGTCGGCCACGCTACCTGGCACGCGTACCGCGATGCAATTGACAGCGGTCCCTAGCCGGGCCTGTCGTCCCTTGGCGGGCTGTCGTCGAGCGCCCGCCAGCCGGCACCTTCAAGATCTTCAAACTGGTCGTTTCCCAGAGACCAGAGGAACCCCGCAAGGCCCAAACCGCCGAGCAGCAGGGCGCATGGAATGAGCCAAGCAAGCGACGTCATGGCGCCGATCTCCAATTTCCCAGCTGCAACGAGCCCGACTTAAGACGCAGCGCATTGGCCGTAACCGCAATCGACGAGGCCGACATGGCAACCGCGGCAATGAGCGGCGTCACCAGTCCCAGCATCGCGAGGGGCACAAACACAATATTGTAGCCGATCGCGATCGCGAAATTCTCGAGCGCCATGCGGCGGCTCCGCTGGGCGACCGCAATGGCTTCAAGGACGGGTTCGAGCCTCTCGCCCTGGAAGATGACGTCAGCAGCCGTCTGACTGATGTCGACCGCGCTCGCCGGCGACACCGAGGCATGACCCGCCGCCAGCGCTGGCGCGTCATTGAGGCCATCGCCAATCATGAGGGGGCGCAGCCCGGCGACTTTCATCTCAGACAACCGCGCAACCTTCTCCCCCGGCAACATCCGGGCCGCGAATTCGGTAATCCCCACCGCCTTTGCGACACGCTCGACCTCGGCGGGTTGATCCCCCGACAACAATGTGACCGAGTACCCGGCCGACATCAGGTGCTCGATGAATGCGCGCGCATCAGGTCGCGGCATGTCAGAAGTCTCAAAGGCCACTCTGGCCCCGTTCATTCCACGATACCAAAGCGCCGCGGCAGAGGAGACCTCTGCACCACACCATGCGGCCGAGCCGAGCCTTTCCTCACCTTCATTCGTCCGCCGCGACAATCCGAAGCCTGGCACTTCCCGCACGTCACCGGCTGGTACGACCGAAAGACCTGCTTCCTGAGCAGATCTGACGATCGCGCGCGAGAGGGGGTGGCGGCTTACAGCAGCAAGAGCAGCGGCACGGGCGAGCACGTCCCGCGGGATGGCATCGCGATTGACGATGCGCGCCTCGCCGAGCGTGAGAGTTCCGGTCTTATCAAGAGCGATAACGTCGATCTCTGCAAGGCGCTCGAGCGCATCGGGAGCCTTCACAAGTACTCCCTTCTCGAAGAGGCGGCTCGTCGCGGCAACCTGGACAGCCGGTACGGCAAGCGCCAAGGCGCACGGGCACGTGATGATCAGCACTGCGATAGCCGCCGTCAGCGCAGGCTCCCAGCCATGTCCCAGGGCTAGCCAGCCCAGGAATGTCAGCAGGCTCAGCGTGTGCACCGCAGGTGCGTAGAGCTTCGCCGCCCGATCGGCGAGGCGCACATACCTCGCCCGACCCTGCTCGGCCGCGGCCATCAAACGCGCAATCTCCGCAATAAGCGTGCGGTCCTCCGCGGCCGTCGTCTCGACCGTGACGGCCTGTCCGAGATTCATCGTACCGGCAAAGATCGATGCTCCGGCATCGATTTGTCGCGGCCGTGTCTCCCCTGTAATGAGGCTTTCGTCGACCTGGCTCGCACCCTTCACGACGCGACCATCGGCCGCAAATCGCTCCCCCGCAGCCGTCACGAATTTCATTCCGGGCTTCAGCGAGCGCGCCGACACCCGCGTCGTCGTTCCATCCGGAAGAACCACTTGCGCCGACTGGGACCGCAACCCCAGGAGATTGGCCGCAGCTCCGGCGGAGCGTGCCCGCATCCTTTGGTCCAGGGCTCGACCGATGAGTAGAAAGAACAGAAGGGTGACCGCGGCATCGAAATAGACCTGCTCGCTGCCTCGGATGGTCTGGTAGACGCTCATCGCCGTGGCAAGCGAGACGCCGAGCGAGATCGGGACGTCCATATTCACGCGACCAGCCTTCAGCGCGGCCGCTGCCGACCGAAAGAATGGCTGGCCGGCGTAAGCCACCGCGGGCAGTGCGATGAGAGCCGAGAGCCAGTGGAACAAAGTCTGGAGTGCGGGCGACATGTCTCCATTCGCGCCCGACCACACGGACACCGAAAGGAGCATGATGTTGGCGGCGGCAAATCCCGCGACTGCGAGCCGACGCAAGTAATCCCGGTTGCTGGCCGCAAGACCTCCGTCGTCCTCGTGTGCGAGCTCGGCCGCGGAAAATCCTGCGCGCTCAAGCGCCGAGATCAGCGGCAACGCATCGAACTTGCCGTTTTCGTGCTCGACTGTCACGCGCCGCATCGCGAGATTGGCGCGCGCCCGAACAACGCCCGGCACCGCGAGGAGCGCAGTCTCGACTTTCCTGAGGCAGCCGCCACAGTGCATGTCGACGACGACAAGCGTCGTCGTTGCCGGCCTTTCGGCGCCAGAAAGCGGGCCGGATCGGCCGGCTGTGCGCTCCTCAAGATGAGAGTTCGGGCTCAGGACGGCTTGTGCCACAGGCGCCTCCTCAGCCGGTACACCGGCTCATTCGCGAGACCCTCCGCGAGAGGACCGGACCTATGCGCATCGAGAGAGAGGAGCCACGCTCCGCCTTCCGTCAGCGCGACATTGCTCATGTATCTCCCAGGTGCTTCCTCCCGGAGGGAGATGTATCGGTCATAGCGAACGGTCGATGGGCGGCCGACAGTGCCCTTCATCACAAGCCCTCGTATCGGATCGCCGCGGGAATCGCGCAGTTCGACGACGATCGTCCCGTTACGACCAACGACGACCGACTCGGCCCACCCGAGCGCTTGCTGGCGTTCGCTCGCCTCAATCCTGGCGTTGTAGTGAAGTCCCTTGCGGTAGGGCTCGTTTGCCACAAGGCCGCTATGAGTGGAGAGCGCCTGGTAGAGCAGCACGCCATTGACTGCGAAGACCGCGCCGAAGAAGCCGAGCATGGCGACGAACACGTGTCGGCCTTGCAGACCCGATTGTCGCGTTCGTGCCGGCAACAGAGTGGGGCTCATGACACTTTCCCGTGCATTCATGGCTTCTGGAAGATGGTCTTCCGCGCGGTCTCGACCCCAGAACCAACATCGCGAATGGTGAACGAGATCGGGACCGAACTCGGCCCGCCCGACTCGAGGTGGGACCGCGGTACCGTGACGAAGACGCGCAACTCCCGCAGATCATCCGTGCGCACCGTCACGCGCTTCGGAGAACCTGCGTCAATCCCGACAACTTCGAGGCGAGCACCTTCGATCCCCGACGTGCCGAGCTCGAAGGTTCGAGGCTCATGCAGTTTGTTGAGAATCTTCACGGTGTAGCCGTTACGCACGCTCCCATCCGAAAGCCGCACGAATGGCGGGTTGCGCTCGTGAAGAACGTTGATCTCAAGCGTCGATCGCATGATCCAGGCGGCGAGCATGACCAAGGCCACAAGGCTCGCGAGCCCAGCATATACCATCGTGCGAGGGCGAATGATGCGGACTGGCGCGGTCCCGCCCGTTGCGGCCGCTTCCTGGTGCGCGATCGTGGAATACGCGATGAGGCCGCGCGGGCGACCAACTCGGTCCATGATGTCGTTGCAAGCGTCGATGCACAGCGCACACTGAATGCATTCGAGTTGCGCTCCATCGCGGATATCGATTCCCGTCGGGCAGACCGCAACGCAGGCCTTGCAATCGATGCAATCCCCTCGCCCCTCCCACGGCTGCCCCTTCTTGTGCGGTCCCCGTGGCTCGCCGCGATGCGGCTGGTAGCTGACGAGCAGCGTCTCGTGATCGACCATCGCGCCTTGGATGCGCGGCCACGGGCACATGTAAATGCAGACCTGCTCACGCGCGATACCGCCGAGCACAAAAGTCGTTGCCGTGAAGATACCAAGAAAGAGGTACGCGATTGCCGGAGCGGTGCCAGTGACCAGTTCCCACGCCAGCGTCGGCGCATCGCGGAAATAGAACACAAAGGCGCCGCCCGTCGCGAGCGCTATGAGCAGCCACGACAGATAGGTCATGGTCTTGCGGACTATCTTGCTCGCCGTCCACGGCGATGCATCAAGTCGGATCCGCTCATTCCGGTCGCCTTGCCAGAACCGCTCGACCGTGATCATGAGGTCCGTCCAGACGGTCTGCGGGCATGTATAGCCGCACCAGACACGGCCGGCCACCGATGTCGCAAAGAAGAGACCGAGCGCGCCAAGTACCAGCAGGCCGGTTACGAAATAGAACTCCTGCGGCCAAATCTCGAGGAAGAAGAAGAAGAACCGATTATTGGCCATGTCGAGAAGAACGGCCTGATCGGGCAGATCAGGCCCTCGATTCCACCGCAACCACGGCATCCCATAATAGATGCCGAGCGTTATGATCATCACGAGCCACTTGATCGTCCGAAACCGGCCACGCGCGAGCTTCGGATACACTTTCCTGCGCGTCGCATAGAGCTCCCGCGTCGCGCGCCGGTTGATGGCCGCGGCATCCGATACTGCAATTCCCGGGGCCGCCTCCACGTCCTGTGCGACGCCTGTGGCCGGGATTATGTAGTCCTCCTTCTGCTTCATGGCGCCGACTGATCACGTTGCCGGGTTCGTTGCGCGCCGACGCCACCCTGCGACAGGCCAGGCAAAGCGCCACCACCTCACCGTAGGAGCTTCCTCGGACACGCTGAGGTCTTCAGTACATTTCGACACGCCAACTCGGCCGTCTCCCACTGCTGATTTCTCCCGCCGAACACCCGCTGGCGAGAATTCAATCGACGCGACGGGGACAGCGCAACCACATGCGCACATCGAGCACCTCTGGCGCGCCGCGCACGGCGCTACTTTCCGCCGCCAAGGCTGTGGACGTAAACGGCAAGCGATTTGATGGTCACGGCATCGAGCCGATCGACCCACCAGGGCATCTGGCCGCCGCGCCCCGTCCTGATGCTCTCAACGATTTGCGCCTTGCCGCCTCCATAGAGCCAGATGTCATCGGTCAGATTAAGAGACCCTTCCGTAGGCTTCCCCTTCGCATCGTCGCCGTGACAGCCTGCGCACTGCTCCTTGAAGATCTTCGCCCCGCGGGCGGCTCCTGCTGCGTCGGTCAACTTATTCGTGAGGGAGAGCACATACTCCGCGGCGTCGTCGATCTCGGCATCCGTCAGCATCTTGTCGAGACCATAGCGCGGCATCTGGCCACTGCGCGATTGCGCATGTCCCGACCGGACGCCGTAGAGGATGGTCTTGTGGATCTCTTCGATCGTGCCTCCCCAGATCCAGTCGTCGTCATTCAGCGCCGGGTATCCAATGGCGCCTTGCGCAGCACGGCCGTGACAAGGAGCGCAGTTCGTCTGAAAGGCCGACCCGCCGGCCGCCAGCGCAAACCGCAACAGGTCTTCATTACGCCTGATCTCGCCCAGAGGAAACGCAGAAATCTTCTCTCGGAACGACGCTTGCGCGGCTCTCCCAGCCTCTACGTCCTTCGCGACTGCACGCCGCTGGCTGTAGTCCCATATGCCCTTGGTATATCCGCTCATCGTCGGCCAGGCGGGATAGACAATCCAATAGCCGATCGACCAGACGATCGTTGCGTAGAACGTCCACACCCACCAGCGGGGCAGCGGCTTGTTGAGCTCCTTGATGCCGTCCCAGACGTGCCCGGTCGTCTCAACGCCGGTTACCGAATCGATCTCGCGCTTCTTCTGCGATTGCATGCTCATTCCCCCCGCTCCCGCACCTTCTTGTCAAGGTCGAGGGCCCGTCGCTGAGCCTCTTCAAATCGAGGGCCGTTCTGCGGCCACAACGCGTAGGCCAGCACCGCCAGGAACATGCCAAGGAACATCAGCAGCGACGACACCTGACTGACCGTGGCAATCGAGTCGTAGCTCATGATCTCACCTCAAGTTTGGACCGCTGGCGTCGAACGTCGCAAAATCAACCATCGTGCCGAGGACCTGCATGTAGGCGATAAGCGCCTCGAGCTCGGTCGGCTCCCCTGTCGACTTTCCTTCAATCTTCACCGCCTTGGCTTTCGGGTAGCGATCGCGAAGCGCACGCGCGCCACGACTGTCGGGATTGATTTGCGCGACAAGGTCAGCGCGCGCACTGGCGATCATCTCGTCCGTGTAAGGGACCCCGACAGCACGCAGGGTGCGCATCCGCGCCTCGATCGTCGACGTGTTGACGGGCGTGGCGGCGAGCCACGGATAGCCGGGCATGATGCTTTCCGGGACCACCGAGCGCGGATTGATAAGATGATCCGCGTGCCATTGGTCCGAGTATTTCCCGCCAACCCTTGCCAGGTCCGGTCCAGTACGTTTCGATCCCCACTGGAACGGATGATCGTACATGCTTTCTGCGGCAAGACTGTAGTGGCCGTAACGCTCCACCTCGTCGCGCAACGTGCGGATCATCTGACTATGGCAGCCGTAGCACCCCTCCCGGACATAGACATCCCGGCCGGCCTGCTCGAGCGGTGTGTAGGGCCGCATGCCCTTCACCTTCTCGATGGTGCTTTCCACCCAGAAAAGCGGTGCGATCTGCACGATGCCACCGATCGCTACAACGACAAGGATGCCGATGAGCAGGATCAGCGAGTTCTTCTCAAACGTTTCGTGTTTCACGGCGCGTCCCCTTGATCACTCTGCGGCAGCAGCGCGCAACTCGGGCGCAGCCGCAATGCGCGGCTGGTCGCGGATATCGACAGGAGCGTCGCCCCGGATTGTCTTCCAGACGTTCCAGGCCATGATCAGGGCTCCGGCGACGAACAGAAGTCCGCCGATCGCCCGGATCATGTAGTAGGGGCGCATGGCCTCGACGGTTTCGATGAACGAGTACTGCAGGAAGCCGAGCTTGTCGTAGGCACGCCACATCAGGCCCTGCGTGATTCCCGAGACCCACATGGCCGTGATGTAGAGCAGAATGCCGATGGTCGAGATCCAGAAGTGCCACTCGACAAGCCGCATCGAATAGAGGCCTTGGCGGCCCCAAAGCCATGGAACGAGACAATAGATCGCGCCAAACGACACCATCGCCACCCAGCCGAGGGCGCCGGAATGCACGTGGCCGATGGTCCAATCCGTATAGTGCGACAGCGAGTTCACGGCCTTGATCGACATCATTGGGCCTTCGAACGTCGACATGCCGTAGAACGCGACGGAGACAACGAGCAGACGCACGACAGCGTCGGTACGCAACTTGTCCCACGCGCCGGCAAGGGTCATCAGGCCGTTGATCATTCCGCCCCACGACGGCATCCAGAGCATGATCGAGAACGTCATGCCGAGCGTCTGCGCCCAGTCGGGAAGCGCCGTGTAATGCAGGTGGTGGGGGCCTGCCCAGATATAGAGAAAAATCAGGGTCCAGAAGTGGACGATGGAGAGTCGGTAGGAGTAAACGGGCCGTTCAACTCTCTTGGGAACGAAATAATACATGATGCCGAGAAAACCGGCGGTCAAGAAAAAGCCCACGGCGTTATGGCCATACCACCACTGGGTCATGGCATCCTGAACGCCTGCGTAGACAATGTAGCTCTGAGAGCCGAGAAGGCTCACCGGCAATGCTGCGTTGTTGACGAGGTGCAGCATCGCCACGGTTACAATGAAGGCGAGGAAGAACCAGTTCGCCACGTAGATGTGTGGCTCTTTTCTCTTGGCGAGCGTGCCCAGAAAAACCAGCAGATAAACGACCCAGACGATTGTCAGGAAGAGATCCGCATACCACTCGGGCTCCGCGTACTCTTTCGACTGGGTGACGCCAAGCAGGTAGCCCGTCCCTGCCATCACGATGAAAACGTTGTAGCCCCAGACGACAAACCAGGGCGCCCAGCGACCCGCAATCCGCGTGTGACAGGTCCGCTGCACGACGTAAAACGACGTCGCAAGCAATACGTTGCCGCCGAACGCAAAAATGACCGCCGACGTGTGCAGTGGGCGCAATCTGCCAAAGCTTGTCCAGGGCAGATCGAAATTGAGAACGGGAAACGCAAGCTGCCAGGCGAGCACATCGCCGACGACAAAACCGGCGATCCCCCAGAAGATTGAGGCTATGACCGCGAACCGGATGGGACCATCGAAGTAGGCCCCCTGATCGACGGCTTCATTGCCATTTGCCAACACATATAAAGCGGCAATGAGCGCCGCGACAGCAAGCACGGCGCCATGAAGCCGGATGGCTTCATCGGATCCAATGGACGCCCAGATCAGTCCGACGACCCCAAAGAGCGCCGCGCTCAGAATCGCCAGAATGTTGGTGAAAGCCTGCCATTCCTGCGACGTGTCCGTAGCCGTGTTCATCAGTCCCTCGCGGATCCCCTGAAGGTGCCCATGCGGCTCGCAGTCTCCGGAAGGGGGCAAGGCCAGCCTTGATTTCAATCAAGGGGAGCGTTTGCGACGCGCATGCAAGGCGTCGCAGCCGACTTCCGTCGCATGCCAGATCAATGCAACCGGCACACGGAGGGCGCGGGGCCAACGTCAGGCGAGCCACGCCAAAGGGGAGTCATGCAGCGGCCATACCGGACAGCCCAACGCCATTGGACGTGCGTGGCATTTCACCCTTCCTGAGGATTGGGACGGCGGGCTCGGACGGCAGAGAAGTCTTGCAATGTGCACCACGACCGGAGGTAGCCCGGCTCCAACGCCGATCATCCCGGCGCACGACGGCGACGATTGAAGATTGCGCCGCGCGGCGGTCCGCAATCGGCGAGACTAGGAATTGCGAGCGCGTCTTTTTCTTCGAATGCCGTGGTTACGTTGCCTTGTCCCGGCAAGCGGAACCTCGAGACCTGTCGCTCGCACGCCCGCCGCAAACCGGAAATCGCGCGAGGTCCTCAGCGCCGACCGGCGGGGAGCGGCCCCGCTGCAAGCATATCGCGCATCCTGGTCATTCAGCTCTCAGCTTGAATCGCTGAATCTTGCCGGTTGCGGTCTTCGGCAGCTCGCTGCGGACGTCAATCCAACGCGGATACTTCCAGGGACCTGCGATCCGCTTGACGTGCTCCTTCAACTCCTCGCAGAGCGCGTCGCTGATCACCTCCCCCGGCTTCAAGACGATGAATGCTTTCGGCTTCAAAAGACCGTCGGAATCCTCTTTGCCGATGACCGCGGCCTCGAGCACGGACCGGTGTGAGATGAGTGCGCTCTCGACCTCGAACGGTGAAACCCAGACCCCGGACACCTTGAACATGTCGACGGTGCGGCCGCAGTAATAATAGTAGCCGTCCTCGTCGATCCGGTACTTATCGCCGGTGTGCGTCCAGGCACCGCGAAACGTGCGCAACGACTTTTCACGGTTGAGCCAATAGCCCTCGGCGGCGGACGGTCCCTTGATGACGAGCTCTCCGATCTCCCCCGGCTTCACCGGCGTCCCGTCGTCGTCGAGAATTCGCGCCTCATAGCCAGGAACGGGCGTTCCGGACGAACCGTAACGGACCCGGCCAGGCCGGTTCGAGACAAAGATATGCAGCATTTCCGTCGAGCCAATGCCGTCGATCACCTCGGTGCCGGTGACGCTCTGCCAGCGATGGCCGATATCCTCAGGCAATGCTTCTCCCGCCGACGTGCAGAGTCTGAGGCGATCCGAGCCCGCACCCTTGCCGAGCCCGGGCGAGGCGAGCATTGCGGCAAGGAGCGTCGGCACCCCGCAGAAGATCGTCGGCTGATGCGTCTCGAGAACCTCCCTCACCTTCTCGGGCGTCGGCCGGTCAGGCAGAAGGACCGCGCACGCACCGACTGACATCGGAAAGGACATGCCATTGCCAAGCCCATAGGCAAAAAAAAGCTTGGCGGCCGAGAAAACGACATCTGTTTGACGGATTCCGAGCACGCCTTGGCCGAAAAGCCGTGCCGTCGCCATTGGACTGGCGTGGAGGTGCCGGGTGCCCTTCGGCATTCCCGTCGAACCTGAGGAATAGAGCCAGAAGGCCACCTCATCGGCATGAGTGCTTGCGATCTTCGTGTCGCTCGAGGACGTGGCCAGAAGATCGTCCAAGGCGAGCGTGCGCTCCTCGATCGCCCCGCCCGCGATGACGACATGGAGATGGCGTCGGGACGCGATCTCGGCAAGCATCGGCGCGGCGCGCTGATAGAGTTCGCTTGAGATGATCACCGCCTCCGAGCGGCTGTCCTCGATCATGTAGTCCAGCGCCTCGTTGGGCAAGAGCGTGTTCAGCGGCACGGGCACGACACCGGCTCTGATCGCGCCCCAGAACACAATCGCGAAGTCGACCGTATCCAGCATAATCATCGCAATGCGTCGCTCGCGATGGATTCCAAGCCGCGCGAGCGCATTCGCGAACCGGCTCGACTCCGTTTGCAGTTCCCCGTAGGTCAGCCGCCTCTTGGGATCTATCAGTACGAGATTTTCTCCCCGGCCTTCCGAAACATTCCGGTCGATCATGTCGGCCGCGGCGTTGTACCGGCCGGTCGGAGGCGTCCAGTTCGATCCGACTGTGCTGCTCGGCATTCCGTTCTCTCCTATCCGTGCGGCAAGCTCACCGTTGTGCCGTTCGCGACCGTCGCTCTCCACGGAGCTGTCAGGCCTCCCAAGGCTTTGACCCATCACACTCCGAGGTGCCTCTGCATCGTGGCGGGATCGGCGCGCAACTGCGCGGGAGTTCCTTCGAACCCCACTTCTCCCTTGACCAGAACCACAACACGATCGGCGATGGCGGCAACCTCGGCTACGCTCTTGTCGACCACCAAGGTCGCAACGCCCGCCTCCTTCACGCGGCGCAGCGTCGCCCAGATTTCCCCCCGGATCAGCGGCGCGAGCCCCTCCGTCGCTTCGTCGAGGATCAGCACGCGGGGGTTCGTGAGAAGGGCGCGGCCGATCGCGAGCATCTGCTGTTCGCCGCCCGAAAGCTGGCTGCCGCGGTTGCCAATGCGCTGCTTCAGGCGCGGAAACAGGTCCAGCACCTTGTCCATGGTCCACATCATCTCGCTCCCGGTGGGAGTTGGCCGGTCGGCAATGGCGAGGTTCTCGCCGACCGTCAGTGAGCCGAAAATGCCCCTTCCTTCGGGTACGTAGGCGATGCCGGCTTGGGCGATTCTGAAGGTCGCTGCCCGGGTGAAATCGCGCCCGTCGATCCGGACGATGCCACCGCTTGGCCGAACCAGTCCCATGATCGTCCGGATGAGCGTCGTCTTGCCCATTCCGTTGCGCCCCATCAGCGCCACCGTCTCCCCCCGCGCCACCCGCAACGAGACGCCCCTCAGAATGTGGCTCGCGCCATAGTGGGTGTTGAGCTCCTGGGTTTCGAGGATGGCTGTCATGGTCCTTCTTCACGCCCCGCCAAGATAGGCTGCCTGCACGGCGGCGCTCGCCCGCACGGCGTCGGGCGTTCCGGTGGCCAGAATGGCGCCCTCGACGAGCACGGTCATCGTGTCGGCGACCTTGAAGACGAAGTCCATGTCGTGCTCGATCAAGAGCACGGCGTGATCGCGCGCCAACGACTTGAGGAGTTCGACCATCCGATCCCCTTCCTCCTGCCCCATCCCGGCCAAAGGCTCGTCCAGCATCACCAGCTTCGGATCGCTCGCGAGCGTCATCGCGATCTCGAGCTGGCGCTGCTGCCCATGGGCAAGCGTTCCGGCGGTTCGGCGGACGGCGTGTGCAAGACCGGCTCGCTCGAGCGCCGACAGGGCTTTGGCCTCAAGATCGCGCGCCATCCTCGGCGTCGCGTAGGATCGCATTCCCGGCAGATGGACGGCCTGGGCGGCGAGCCGGACGTTCTCCAGGACGCTCAACGACTTGAAGATATCGGTGCGCTGAAATGAGCGGGCGATGCCGAGATGTGCGCGTGCGTGTACCGGCGTGCTGGTGATGTCACGCCCTTCGAGAAGGATGCTCCCGGACGACGGTCGGATCTCTCCCGCAATGAGATTGACGAAAGTGGACTTGCCGGCGCCATTGGGTCCGATCACCGCATGAAGCGCGCCGCGCACGAAGGACAATGTCACATCATGCACCGCCCGGAGGCCGCCGAAGGACTTGCTGAGCGACAGAGTCTGCAATGTCGGCACGCAAGCCGGCTCGAGGCTACCCATTCCCGCGCGCTCCGATGCGGGAAATCCGCTTTCTGCCGTCCTCCGCCGCCGACCGGTGACGCGCATCGTCGCACTCGTCATCTGCTACATTCTTGACAGCCAATCCCTCCTGCCAGCCGCGATTGCCGATTCCCGTGATGCCATTTCTCAGAACGAGCACCGTCAGGAGAATGACAATTCCCTCAATGAGGAGCTTGCGCTCGCTCAGCACATGGCCGACCGCGACGATACGCCGGCCGGCGACGCTGTCTCCGAGAGAACTGCCGAACGCACTCAGATAAGCGCCGGCTGCCTGCGCGAACTCTCCGAGCGCCGTATAGGCGAGGGCACCCACAACTGCGCCGATGAGAGAGTTAATGCCTCCGAGGAGGATCATGAGCAGCGCTTCGGCGGACTTGTGCCAGCCGACAAGCTCCGGATTGACAAAGCCGGTGTGCAAGCTCCACGCATGTCCGGCTATGCCCGCGAGGAGGCCGGCAATCGTGAAGGCCGCGACCTTGTAGGCATAGGTATTGAATCCAAGCGCCCGCATCCTGTGCTCGTTGATCCGAATTCCCTCGAGCGTTCGCCCGAACAACGTACTCAAAAGATAGGCGAGAAACAGGTAGACGGCGATGAGCTGAAACAGAACCGCGTAGTAGACCGGCCAGCCCCGCTTCGATCTCGGAAGGCTTAAGGGATCGAGCACAAGTCCGAAGGCGGAAAGCAGCGGCTTGCCCAGGTAGGCGCCGTCGGTTCCGCCGCCGAGCTTGGTGTCATGAAAGACGAAGAAAATCATCTGACCGAACGCGAGCGTGACCATTAGAAAGAAAAAACCCGTCGTGCGTAGAGACAGCGCGCCGATGAGCAGCGCGGCAAGCGAGGCCATGGTGATCGCCGCGGGGAGCGTCATCCAAATGGGCCTGGGCGCTCCCTCCGGCGACACGAGATAGACGACGTACGCCGCCAGTCCGTAGAACGCCCCGTGCCCGAGGCTCACGAGCCCTGTGCCGCCGACCAGCAGGTGGAGCGACAATGCAAACATCGCCGCGATCATGGCTTTCGTGATGAGGCCGACGTAGTAGGCGGAGGCGACGAAAGGAAGTCCCGCAAGTACCAGTGCGCCGAGACCGAGCCCGATCCACCCGACGACGCTCCTTGGCAGCATCCGGCTTGCATCCGTCATGCCCGCCCTCCGAACAGTCCGCTTGGCCGCAGCAGAAGCACGACGACCATCAGGATATAGACGGACATGGACGCGGCAGCCGCAAGGAGCCCTCCGGTCCCGCCGACGTCCAGAGACGGCCCGTAGGCCTTCCCCAAAGTGTCGATTAGGCCGATGAGCAGTGCCGACCAGAAGGCTCCGGACACCGAGCCGAGCCCTCCGATCACAACAACGACAAACGAAATGATGAGCAGGCCGTCGCCCATGTTCGGGTAGACCGAGGTCAGCGGTGCGGCGAGCGCACCTGCCGTCATGGCCAGCGCGGTTCCGACTGCGAAGACCGTCAGATGGACCCTGCTCGCATCGATGCCGAGCACGTCCACCATCTCGCGATTCTCCGCCACCGCCCGAATGGTGGCCCCGAGCCGTGTCCGTTCCACCCACCAGATCAGCAAGAGCGCCAGCGCGAGGCAGACGCCGATGACGACGAAGCGATAGGCGGCATAGGAAAAACCGCTCGTGACCGGCACCGAGAAATCCAATGCCGCAGGCACGGGCACCGCGTGAAAGTCGTTGCCGACGACGAGCGAGCGCACCTCCTCAAAGATCAGGATCAGCGCGAAGGTCAGCAGCACCTGATCGAGATGTTCGCGGCGATAGAAATGCCGAAAGAGCAATCGCTCGAGCAGAACTCCGAGGATGGCGCCGAAAACGATCGCGACGGGGAGTGCAAGCCAGAGGGAGCCGGCGGCGCGGACCACAAGAAACGCCGTGTAGGCTCCAAGCATGAACAAGCTGCCATGCGCGAGGTTGATTACGCCCAAGACTCCGAAGATCAGGGTGAGACCGCTTGCGATCAAGAACAACAAGAGCCCGTATTGAATGCCATTGAGCAGTTGGGAAAACAGCGTCGGCAGCACGTTCGTCACTCCCAGGCGGCTCGTTTGGCGGTTGCGCCAGTTGCGCTCTCGTGGGTCCAGTCGGTCTTGCGGGAAGACATGCCTCGCGCGCAGCCATCAGACAGGATGGCCGACTGCCGGGCAACGCCTTCCGCCGTCACGCCGAAAAGCAGGTCAATAGGTCTCCACATGGTAGCGGCCGCTCTGGCGCAGGACGGGCTTCAACGCGTTCCAATCGAGACCGCACCTCGCGGCAATCTCCGTCAAAGCCTGCTCGACGCCCGCTTCCATGCCCTTGAGGCCGCAGATGAAGATGTGGGTATTCGGGTCCGCCAAGAGCGGTGCCAGACGGCCGGACTCGGCGCGCATGCGATCCTGCACGTATTCCTTCGGCTGTCCCGGGATGCGCGAGAACACCAGGTGCTGCTCGAGGAGACTTGCCGGGACTTTCTGCAACGGACCGAAATACGGAAGCTCCTCGGGGGTTCGCGCCCCGAAGAACATGATGAGCTTGCCGGGAGCGTTGGCCATGGCGCGCCGGCGACGCTCGGTGAAGGCGCGGAACGGCGCCGAGCCCGTTCCCGTGCAGATCATGATGATGTTGGCGTTGGCATCGTTGGGCATCAGGAACGTGGCGCCGAAGGGTCCCGTCACCTCGACCCTGTCGCCAACCTTCAGATCGCACATGAAATTCGAGGCAAGCCCGCCCGGGACACGCTTGATTGTAAGCCCGATGTTATTGGCATTGCGCTTCTCGCCGTCGCGTGCGGACGCGATCGAATAAAGCCTCACATCGTGCGGCTTTCCGTTCTCACCGGCACCCGGCGGAATGACGCCGATCGACTGGCCTTCAAGCACCGGGAACACCGTCGAGCCGAAGGAAAGAACGATGTGGCGGACGTCGCTCTCCGTCTCGGCACCGGTGATCCGGAAATTGCCTTGGACCGTTGCGATGGCCGGCTTCTCGCGACGGTAAAGATTGACTGTCGGTTTGGATGCCGAAGCCGGCGCGACGGGCCTGCCACCCGAGCCTTTGTGCGCCTCGGCGAGCAGACGCTCGACCTCGGCCTCGACGGCCTGCACGGCGGCCGTGGCCGCCTCGCCCAGATCCTGCTGCCTTGGCAGCTCGGTCCATGAGAGCTGCTCTTCGACGGAATAGGGTCGTGCGCTTGCGACCATGCGCCAGTTGTCGATTGAGCCTGTCGGACAGGGGGCGATGCAATCGAGGCAGTAGTTGCACTTGTCGGGATCGACGACGTAGTTGTTGGCGTCGTGCGTAACGGCACCGACGGGACAGGTTGCTTCGCAGGTATTGCAGCGGATGCATACCTCCGGATCGATGAGGTGCTGCTTCTTCAGCGGCGCCGCATTCTCGGCGAGGTGGCTCATCAGAGAGTGATCCCAGGTGCTCAAGCTGGCCGCGGGCACCAGGCAATGACGGTGATCAGCAGCCTCAGCATCACAATCGGCCGGTGTCAGGCCATGTGAATCTTCACATACTCGAAGTCGCCGGGCTTGTTGTCGATGCCGATCTTGGGCGGGGCGATCCAGGGGGCGTACTGCCCGCGCTCCCAGCAGGGCCGCATGAGGTCGGCGATGAAGGCGCCG